>NHCFI00100__coassemble_1542_pt1 | contig 40549 bp, 40 predicted proteins | sample NHCFI00100__metabat2_low_PE_012 | metagenome-assembled genome bin NHCFI00100 | reverse complement strand
TATGTTAGGTTGTAAATCGACTCGATCTGCTACGAGCAAAAGGATATCAATCAACTTGGGCAAATACGAGAAAATTCATGTGTTACCTACTGCTAAGAAAATCGGATGAAAGGAGATTTTCTTAAGCAGGAGGGTGAATTTTCCGAGTATTTAGTTGATTGATACCGAGAAGGATAAGTTTGTCTGGAATGGTGATGAGCATGTGTGGTTAGTTTGTAAAACTGTAATAGTTGAAAGCGCGTTTTCTAATCATTTGTGAAAAAATAGATTAAAAAGAATTGAATAAAATGAGGTGTTTTGAGTGCGTGGGTATTCTTTAGAAAAGATGAAACACGTCGGCTTAGTATTAATTTTAAGCGTATTGATTGGGTTATCTGTTGGGGCATTGGATGCAGGATTTGGACGTGTATTAGACTACATCAGCATCTTTTTCCATCAACATAAACATCTATTATTACCTTTTTTGGGATTTGCAGGTATGCTATTTGTTCATATCCAATTGAAATACGGAAAAGACAGTCACTTAGGTATTGGGTTAATTTTCAAAGCTGGGTATGGAGAAGTCAGCAAGGTGCCTAAACGCTTAGTGCCCTTTGCCATCTGCGGGACGTGGTTGACCCATTTATTTGGTGGTTCAGCCGGTCGTGAAGGGGTAGCGGTACAGATTGGGGCAACGGTGGCTCATGCATTTGGTCGTCAATTTCAAGGCATGAATTATAAACGTTTTATCGTCATCGGGATGGCTTCAGGGTTTGCAGGCTTATTCCAGACACCTATTGCTGCGATATTTTTTGCGATGGAAGTCTTAGTAGTAGGGCATTTAACCTATGATGTATTACTTCCTACGATGGTTGCTTCTTTTACCGCTAGTTTTACTTCAGAATTTTTAGGACTAAGCAAATTTAGCTATCACTTAGTATTAGATGATCGCCTGCCTTGGTTCTTAATTGTACGCTTAGTTATTTTAGGTATTATTTTTGGCTTAGTCGGTTATTTATTTTCAAGAACGATGCGCTTAACTCGGCTAACTTTAACCAATCATTTTCCTAATCCAGTATGGCGAATCGGTATCGTTGGTATTATTGTTAGTGTTTTATTATTTGTTTTTCACGATGGACGCTATGCAAGTTTAGGGACGAATTTGATTGTGGACAGTTTTCACGGCGGGACCATTTATTCTTATGACTGGTTCTTAAAAATGATTTTAACCGCACTGACACTAGCTTGTGGTTTCCAAGGTGGGGAAGTACTACCGATGTTTGCGATTGGCTCTACATTAGGGGCTGCTTTAGCCGGGATTTTTGCCTTGCCAGTGGATTTTGTAGCGGCACTTGGTTTTGCGAGCGTCTTTGGTAGTGCGACCAATACCTTCTTAGCGCCAATCTTTATTGGTGCCGAAGTATTTGGCTTTGATGCGATACCATACTTCTTTATCGTTTGTGCAATCGGTTATCTATGCAACGGAAACCGCAGTATCTACAGCCTACAAAAAATTGAAAAAGAATTTTAATAAATTAAATTCCCACAATAAGTACGACTAAATTGCACTAATTGCGGGAGTTTTTTACTTTCCATTAGGTAATGTTACACTAGGATGTGTACGAAGATAGGTTTCTTTTTGTCTACGCGTCAATTGCTTAAAGGCATACTCTGCTTTTTGGGCCTCACTTCTGGTAGCAAAACATTCTGCATGAATCATCTGAAGTGGGCGACGTTTAGATAATTTGGTATATTTTGCGCCGATGCCTTGATTATGCTCATTTAAACGGCGAGCCAAATCCGTCGTATAGCCACCATAAAACGTGTCATCTTTGCATAATAAAACGTAAAAATAATGTACTTTACTTTCCATAGAGCATCTTCTTTATCGTAGGGGTATATTCGCCATTTACATCATAGGTATAGATTGGTGGCAGCACTTTAAGCCCATCTTTTTTTCCTTGATAAATGCCTTCAACCAATAAAATATTCGCCTCTTTGCCTTCTTTTGGATAAATGAATTGAATTCTTTTCGGCATTATCTTAGCTTGTTGCATGGTTTCAATCACTTCTAAAAATCGATCAGGGCGATGAACAAGACATAATCGGCCGTTCATTTTAAGCAGATGTGCACTGGTTTGAATGACGGTCTCTAAATTGGTGTAAATTTCGTGGCGTGCAATGGCAAGATGTTCATTAGGATTTTTATGATTAGTGGGTAAATCTTTAAAATAAGGCGGATTACATAAAATTAAATCAACCGCATCATGGCCAAGATATTTTGGGGCATTTTTCAAATCATCTTGAATAACAGTCATCTGATCAGACAAGCCATTCAGGTGAATACTGCGTTGAGCCATATCCGCCAGACGCTCTTGTAATTCAATTTGGATAATTTCAGCTTGGGTATGACGGCTGACAAAAAGGCCAACTGCACCATTTCCTGCACACAAATCTACAATCTTACCCCGTTTAGGAATATTCGGAAAATTAGCTAATAAGACGGCATCTAATGAAAACGAAAAAACTTCGCGACTTTGGATAATTTGGATATCTTCAGCAAATAATTGATCAATCCGTTCGTTAGGTAATAAATTTATTCTTTCTGACATTTTTACTCCTCGGTTATTTTAAAATGTTTACATACTAAAAATAGGCAATAATATCTGTTACTTTATCCTATCTAGTTATTTGAGATGTTCTATCTTTTCACAAGCTATTATACTATGAATTAATGGAATGAAAAAGGAAAAAATACTTGTCAAGAACTTAATAAACAAGCTATACTAAAAGACAAAAGAAGAGAAAAGGAGAGCAAAAAATGTTCTTTAGTTTTATGCGAGGCTTTTGTCGTGTATTGTTCTTTGTCATTAACGGCAATTTAGAAATTCAAAATAAAGAAAAATTACCACAAGATGAAAATTATATCTTGGTTGCGCCTCATCGTACTTGGTGGGATCCGTTATACCTTGCTGTAGCGGCTAGACCGAAGCAATTTGCATTTATGGCCAAAGAAGAGCTATTTAAAAATCCAATTATTCGTTTCATTTTGGTCCATTCCAATGCTTTTCCAGTCAACCGTCAAAAGCCCGGACCAAGTGCCATTAAGACGCCGGTGAAATTGTTGAAAAATACAGATTTGAGTTTAATCATGTTTCCTTCTGGGAGTCGCTATTCTTCAGAGCTAAAAGGTGGTATGACAGTCATAGCGAGAATGGCCAAAGTACGTATCGTGCCTTGTGTGTATCAAGGTCCATTAACATTGGGTGGATTATTTTTGCGTAAAAAGGTCATTATTCGTTTTGGTGATCCAATTGATATTTCTGATGTTAAAAAATCGGATAAAGCAGGAATTGCGATGGTTGATGAACGTTTAATGAAGGCTTTTAACCAATTAGATTATGAAGCGAATCCAGAATTTAAATACGTCATTCCAGAAAAGAAGAAAAAATAAGTGGAAAGTCAAGGGTGAATCTCACTCTTGGCTTTTTTAGGCTAAAAAAAAGACTGATTAAATAACCAGCCTTTGTGTACTTTGTGTGAACACAGTTACGAATCATACATGTTTTTTGATACTATCCTTCCATCAAACAGGTAATTGCTACTAACCAAGGAAAAAGTCAATATAAATAGGAAATGTACTACTCACTGAGAATGGGGGAGATGAGTTTGACATAAAACAAATGAAGAGAATAAATTTTTTAAAGACTTTTTCGTAAATCCCACAAACAAAATACAAGTATTATTATATTTAAAAAATCACAAAATGAAAGCGAATTTCCTAAACGACAAATAAAATTGCTTAATTAACAAAAATTATTGACAGACTTTTTCTAAATCATCAATGACTTCAGAAAAATTAGTTTGTGAAAGAGGTAGTAAAGTATTATCTTTTAATTGAACGATGCGCTTGCCACGACTAACATCTTTTACGGCATGTTTATTGACGATAAAAGAGCGATGAATCCGTAACAAGCCCTCATGTAGCACCTCAACCTGATTTAAAGGCAAGTAGAATTCATATTGCAAGTTGGGGCCGACAAAACGTATTTTATGCATACCTTTAGATTCAATATAGCGTAAATATTTTAACGGAATTTTCATGAGTCGACACCGGTCTTTGATAATGAGGCTATTTTGTCCTGTTTGGTGCTTTCGTTGAAAATAGTAATTCACCTGCATTTCAACATTAGAAGCAAACCGCATGAAATATTCATTTTTATTCAGAACGATAATAGAGGGCCATTTTGCTTTCAAAGTCTCTTTATTGGCGTCGCTGTTGGTAATGAGAACAAGTTGGCCTTTATTATCTAAGTGATGAATATGCTCAATGAATTGTAAATGTTTTTTGGCTTTCTCATCCATATTTATTGAAATAAAATAAAGATTTACGTCTTCTGATTGAGGAAGATTTGCTAATAAAAAATCAGTTTGACTATATTGTATTAGCGTTTCTTTTTGATGACGTAACAATTGAATTAATAGATTTTTCAAGATAGAGTCACTGTTTTGCTGTGTTTCGATGAGATAGATAGCCATAGGTAATTCCATTTTTTATAAAAATTGCAAGTAAAATTATTTGACGATTTTCATTTATTTTTAATTAACTATCAAACAATATAACATAAAATGAAGGAAAATAAGTGGAAATTTTTTCGCAACTTGCTATGGATTTTTAGTCGTCATTTTGAGAAAATTTTTCAAACAAAATCAAACAAGAACGTATAGACGCATAAAATGCAGAGTGCTATAATTAAAAACGAAGAAAAAAGAGTAGGTGATGGATGTGAAATTACTACATACAGCGGATTGGCATTTAGGAAAAAAGTTGCATGGATTTGATATGTTACCTGATCAATCGTATATCTTAGAGCAGATTCTACAATTGGCCAAAGAAGAGAAGGTTGATGCGATTATGATTACTGGAGATATTTATGACCGCGTAATTGCCAGTAACGAAGCGATTCAATTAGGAAATCAAACTTTTCGAAAATGGAATATCGATGAACAATTTCCGTTATTGATGATAAGTGGTAACCATGATTCCGCAACACGACTAGCTACAGGAAAAGAATGGTTCGCAGCTAATCATTTTCATTTAAATACCACAATTAAAGAGAGTTTGACGCCAATTACATTAGGAGACTGTCAATTTTATTTGCTTCCCTATGTGGAATTAATCGAGGCACGTTTTTTTGTTGAAAATGAGGGATTGGTTGAAGAAGCGCCAAATTCATTGTCACAAGTATTGCAAATTATTATTCAAGAAATGCAGAAGACTTTTGATCCAAGTAAAAAGCATATTTTTATCGGACATTTATTTGTGGCAGGGAGTTTACGCCAAGAATCAGAAACACCATTAGAAATCGGCGGTTTACAAAGCGTGGCTAGTGATTTATTCGATGTATTTGACTATGCAGCATTTGGTCATTTACATTCTGCTACAGCTAATTTAAAGGGAAAAGTGCGCTATAGTGGTTCACCATTGAAATATTCTGTTGGTGAATATCGTGATCCAAAAGGCGTACGAATTATCAATACGGATTTATTAGCTGATGATTTTGAGCAAGCGACACGTTTTGTTCCGCTACAACCTTTACGAGAAGTCTATCATTTAGAAGCAAGCTTTGAAGATTTGTTATATCAGCGAGGAAAATTAAAAGAATATGCCAATGATTATTTGTCCGTTTCACTATCCAATGAAGAAGTTATCATGCAGCTGATGAATCAATTACGCCCTTTATATCCATACTTACTCAATGTGACACGTAAAGAAAGACAGCGCTTAGAATCGGCAACGAAACGGATTCCTCTATCCAAAATTAATCAACCTGAAGCATTGATTCAAGATTTTTTTGTGCGTTTATATGAGGAGCCGTTGACCGAACAACAACAAAATTGGATAAAAGATGCGATGAATCAAGTAAGCGGAAAGGATGAATCATAAATGTTACCTCAAAAAATCCAAATGAAAAATTTTGGTCCGTATGTAGATGAATGTGTAGATTTTTCTGATTTGCAAGCAGATGGCCTTTTTTTGATTACTGGCGATACTGGCGCAGGCAAGACCACCATTTTAGATGCGATGACCTTTGCCCTTTATGGAAAAGTGACGTCTGATAAGCGTACACCACTTGAGATGCGTAGTCATTTTGCTGATGAAACAGCAAAAACGGAGGTCCAATTTACCTTTTCTCATCAAAATTACACCTATAAAATTACGCGTCAACCAAGGATGTTTATTCCAAAAAAGAATGGAGAAAAGAAAAAAATAGAACACAATGTCCATTTAGAAGTATTTGATGAAGAACAACAATTAGTACGTAATATTACTTCTATTAAGGATGTTAACCAATTTGTCGATTCTTTATTACATTTAACGAGTGAACAATTTTCACAGATTATGTTACTTCCTCAAGGCAAATTTCAAGAGTTTTTATTGTCAAATAGCAGTAGTAAGAGTGATATTTTGCGTACGATTTTTAATACGCAATTTTATCGTCAATTAGCTGACTGGATGAAAGAAAATTATAAGCAAAAGGAAAAGGCTGTCAATCGTCAAATAGACCAACTACATCAGCTAACAGAGCAATTCCAGTTTATACAAGCTGATTCCCAAATAGAAAATCAAGCAACAACAAGTCTGGAAAATTGGCCAGAACTTTTTGCTGCTGATTTAAAAATACAAAATCAGCAGTTAGGGAATCAAAAAAATACCCTTCAAGAGCAATATCAATTTCAAGCAAAGTTACAAGAACAATTGCAACAAGTTCAGGAATTGGCCAAACAACAAGCAGAAGGTAAAAAATTAGTAGCTAGAAAAGCACAGTTACTAGAAAATGAACCTGAGATGAGGAACTTTTCACAAACAATCGAGCATCTCAAATGGTTTGTTCAACAAAAGCATGAGTTAGAGCAATATGAAAAAGAGCAACAAAAATTTCAAGACTATTCATCAAATTTAGCGACTACGAAAGCTCAACAAAAAGAAAATGAAGCGGCGATGCAACGCTTTGATCAAGAACAAGATTTAAGAGCAAGTTGGCAACATAAGCTACAACTGGCGCAACAACAAAAATACCAATTAGATGAATTACTGCCAATTGCCAAAGATTACGAAGAAAAGTTGCAAGCTTTTGGCATACTCAAAGCAAAAACGACAAAAGCTTTTAACAAATTGCAAGCATCAGAACAAGCTTTGGCTAAAAAAGATCAAATACTTGTTCAATCTGAGATCGATTTAAATCAGATTCATCAGCAAATTCAACAGTTTTCTCAAGTATCTCATAAAGTGGAAAATTTACGAGACTGGTTAAATGCGGAGTCACAAAAACAAAAAATCTTAAAGCAACAACAAGCGCTACAACAGAAACAGCCTAAAATTCAAAAGCAAATAGAGATAGAAAATCAAAAACTTCAACAGCTTTTAGTACAAATTGAAGCGCAAAGAAAAATAAATGTGGACTTATTAAGTGAAAGATTACGTCGTTTGCTTAAACCAGGTGAGCCTTGTCCAGTTTGTGGTTCATTAGATCATCCAGGTGTTTCTCATGAGACAACAGCCGACCAACAAGCATTAATAGAAAATGAACAAGCCTTGCAACAATTAGAAACACAACTACAAACCTGTCAAAAACAACAAGGATCCTTAACTACACAAAGCTTAGAAATCGCCAGTCAATTAGCAGAATGTATGCAACAAATCGATGAACAGAACCAATTACAAGCACAGTTAATAGCAGAATTCTTCACTTACCTGCAAGCAAACCTTTCTTGGTCTGCTGTTGATGAGTTAAAAGCTTCTTCCTTAACGGTAGCTTCAATCGAGCAGTTTCGTGAGCAATTCCGTCAAACGCTTAATGAGTTTATTGCAAGTTCTGAACAAATCCAGACACAAATCACTCAAGAAAAAATAGCACAAAAACAACTTCAAGACAGCTTGACTCATGCACAGGAAGAAAACCAAGCTTTACAAAAACAATTACTTCAAGCTGAAAGTCAATTGAATACCGTGAAAGAAAGATTAGGTGAACAAACATATCCAGCGTTACAAGATAAAAGTTTACGAGTGGAGCAAGAAATCAAACAATTATCTGAACAAATTGAGAAAGCGCAAAAACAAGAAAAAAATCTACATGATACCAAGATACGATTGGAAACACAGGAACAGTCCCTACTAAGTGCTTTATCTGAACAAAAAGCAATTGTCAACCAAGCACAGCAAGTTGTTGCCGCTATTTATCAACAAATCGATCAGCGTTTTGGTAGTCGATTTTATCCTGATTTTGAACATGGCAAAGCAGTCGACCTAACAGAATATTGGCATAAGACAGCGCAGCTAGCTACCATGGAACAAACCTGGCAACAATATCAAGAGGAAAAGCATTATTTAACCACGCGTTTACAAGAACTAGCAGAAATTATGAAAAAACCAAGCGTGGATGCCAAGCCGCTAGAAGAACAATTATCGATCATAAAGCAAAATATTGAGGAATTATCGACTAAGTATGCCCAAGATCAGCTTATTTATGAACAAAATCAGCAACTTTGCAAACGCTATGACACCTTATTGGCCCAAAATCAACAGTTATTGACAGAAGTGCAGGCCTATGCACGACTAGCTAAAGGGATGAACGGAACCAATGAGTTGAATTTAACCTTAGAAAATTATTGCTTGCAAGTATATTTCCAAGAGGTGCTATTGCTTGCTAATCAAAGGTTACAAGAGTTGACGCAAGGAAGATATACATTAGAAATCAGTGATGAAAAAGGACGAACTGCAAGTAATACTGGCTTAGAGCTCGTGATTTTTGATGATTATACGGGTGAAATTCGTCGTGTACAAACCTTATCTGGTGGCGAAAGCTTTATTGTATCACTGGCTCTATCGCTATCCTTAGCCGATGTTATCCAGCAGCAAAGTGGTGGTGTTCAAATCGAAGCACTCTTTATTGATGAAGGCTTCGGGACTTTGGATGAACAGACCCTACAATTAGCCATTCAAACTTTGGCGCAGTTAGAAGGTCAGGGGCAAATGATTGGCATTATCAGTCATGTGCGTGAACTAAAAGAGCAAATTCCGCGCCAAATTCAAGTAAAAAAACTAGGGGACGGTCGCAGTGAAATTCATATTCAAAGTGAGTCTCAAATTTCATAAAGAAAGATAAATCATCCGAAGCGTCATTGGCATAATTTGTTTTAGAAATAATGAAATAAATGGTGCCAATTTTTAAATGTATTTTGTGATATGCTTACAATTTGTAATTAAAACAAGAAGAATAAAATAATATTATGAAACGCTTACAATATTTTTTTAATGATTTACAGCTCGTGATAAAATTTTTAATGCACCTTTAAGAATATCACTGAAATCCTATGAGAATAGGCAAAGAAAGCAAGTTTGCTAACATTTTTACTGACATATCGTAAAATAGGCTCTAGTAATTGACTTCATTATTGAGTATAATGAACATGTAATAGTTTCAGTAGATGTTTTTATTTGCAATGAAGAAGGGGGAGGTAATGATGTTAACACTTTATACATCACCGAGTTGTACCTCATGTCGTAAAGCTCGTGCATGGCTTCAAGAATATAATATTCCCTTTGTTGAACGAAATATTTTCTCTGAACCGTTAACCATCGATGAGTTGAAAGCTATTTTGCAGATGACTGAAGAAGGCACTGAAGAAATCATCTCAACTCGTTCAAAAGTTTTTCAAAAGCTGAATGTAAATTTGGATGAATTGTCCTTAAAAGATTTACTAAAATTAGTTCAGGAAAACCCTGGTCTATTAAGAAGACCAATCATGATTGACGAAAAGAGATTGCAAGTTGGATTTAATGAAGATGAAATCAGACGCTTCTTGCCACGCGATATCCGTCAATTAGAGTTAAGACAAGCTCAATTGATGGCAGGTTTATAAACTATTTTAGACGATACAGTCAACAACAATGATACAAAGAAACGGATATTCAGATTTGACAGTTTTAGCAATCAGTCTGGATATTCGATTTTTTTACTGTTAACTCAAGGTTTGTTTCCCTTGGGTTGACGGGCGATGTGAAGATATTTTTCTTTACTTTTTGTGTACATACGTTAAAATATAGTTAGATGAAGAGAGGTGTAAACGACATGGAAGTAGAACATATTAATGATGATACGGTTCGCGTTTACATTCGTAGCGAAGATTTAGCCGAACGTGGCTTTACTTTTGTCGATCTTCTAGGTGGACATAAAGAGATTGAGAATTTCTTTTATTCCATACTTGAAGAAGTTGACGTCGATAATCAATTCAGAGGTAGTGAGGCTGTCACATTCCAAGTGGTTCCTAAAGGGGACGGTTTGGATTTGTACATCTCCAAAAATATGACAATGGAAAAATTTTCCGAACTACCATTTTTGCAAGAATTCGATTTACAACAAGCGAATGATTTTGACGTTGAAGACGTGGATGACGATGAAATTTTTGAAGTGGATGAAAAGACTGCGGATTCAAATGAGCAATTAGAAGGAATGCCACGCTTTTTAGATTGGATGAATCAAGTCACAGGTGGCAAGATGAATCAGCCATCTACAGAAGATAACCAAGCAACACCAAAACACTTACCAACATCTGCGCCAAATAAAAAAGCGAAGAAGTTGCAATATGTCTTTATGTTTGAAGACTTTGAAGATATTATCGAAGTGTCAAGCAAGGTGAATGCAGTGGGATATAATTCAAGTATTTATCAATTTGGTGGTTTGTATGCTTTAGCCATTCATTATACTGATGAATACTCAGACCGCGAATTTATCGATACTAAAAATGCGGTTTTCAGAGAATTTGGAGTATTAACGCCATTGACACAGGACGTTTTAGAAGAACATGGTCATGTGATAATGGATGACCACGCCATTACGCAAATCAAACGAATTTTTAACACTTAAGTAGATGATTTAGGTGCTTTAAAGTCATGAAACGCGAATAAAAAAAGATGCACAGCTTTTTGTTTTGTGCATCTTTTTTATTTATTTATAGGCGCGCCAATCTAAATAAGTAATTTTGCCACTTGTTTCAGGTTGGATAAATTCTGGTAGACGTTTGATATTATCCAAGCCTTCAATCAGATAGCCATATTTTTGATCGTATTGATAATTAAACCAAGTCAGTGTATCAACCGTTTTTACTTTCATCTTACAGGCTAGTTGTTGATCTTGTAAGAAAAGCTGCTTACATAAGTCCGACTGACGATCTTCAGCAAACATCTCAAAATCCGCTGACAATTCCCGAAAAACTTGATCAGCCAACTCAAAAGAATAGCCATCTTCCATACATCTTTGCATTTGACATAAAAATTGACGTGCATATTTGTTTCCTTGAAGTTGTGCCGCTTTAAAATCTAAAGCTAACTGATAAGCCTCTTGGAAAGTGGTATTTTGCTGTTCAAGATGTAAAGGTAATTGATGAACGCGTAAATAATCACGCACTATCTGTAAATTAACCAATGGAACCACTTGTAAACGAGTATTTTCGTGATATATTTTGCGAAAATAAGTAGAATAGGGCATTAATTGCGCCAAAGAAGATTCCAGAGGGTTAATAAAGAGATAAACCTCGTTCAAAATATATTCCTCCAATACTACTAGCTACCTTCACTCTAACAAAACTTTTCTGAAAATGAAAATAAAAAGCTTGCATGTCTTTATACAATAGCCTCAAAAGCCCGCACGATTTTATTCTTAGCTGGCTGATAGCGAATGCCAAATTCTGCCAATAAGTCAAGAAAATCTTGTTTTCCCTTACTTGCCTCACTGACTTCTAGTTCGAGCTCATAATCATGATTTTTGCCGTACCAACTCTCATCTAAAGCTAATTCGCCAATTGGTAAGTCGATTTGAATACGGGCAGTCTTTAAGTCGGCTAATAAGCGAACTTGGTCTGGTTGGATACCTAGTTGCACTAATTTTTGCGCCACACTGCCATGAGGTAAGATGGTTTTGGCTTGAAGTAAAGTTTGCGCTTGTTCTAAAGATAAGTGGTCGGTTGTCTCGAGTAAGCCATCTTTCAGGGGTGTTTTCAATGTACATTCCCCACCTTCTTCAAATGTCCGGATACGTAACCCACACTGTAGTTGCTTTAAGCGAAAATCAGGGGTGTCAAAATAATAATTTTCCTGCACAAAGGCATTTTTTTCAGGCGCGTATTTTGCTTTGATTACCGCAAATTGTGCATGCGTTAATAATGTTTTATATTCAATCTCGATTTGTTCTGTCATCATATCCACCTTTCTTCAAATGAATTATACAAAGAAGCAAGTCATTCGTCTAGTACACACAAATAGTGAAATTTTTCTTTTGGTTCCGTTTTTTTACACTATGGTTGATTCTTTTTGTATGTTATAATCAAAAGAGTGGACTTTTTAAAGGTAGGTGTGCAGATGGACCGTAATTGGAATGATTTTTTAGCACCGTATGAACAAGCGGTGAGTGAATTAAAAGTAAAATTACGTGGCATTCGTAAACAATTTAGAGATCAAAAGCAACATGTACCGATAGAATTTGTGACTGGGCGAGTAAAACCAGTTGAAAGTATTTTAGCTAAGTCGCAATTACGTGGTATTCCTTTAGATCGTTTAGAAGAAGAGATGTCAGATATTGCTGGACTGCGAATTATGTGCCAGTTTGTAGAAGATATCCATACTGTTGTCGAATTATTACGGGCACGCAGAGATATGAAAGTGATTATCGAGCGTGATTATATAACAAATAAAAAAGCAAGTGGTTATCGTTCCTATCATTTGGTCATTGAATATCCGCTACAAATGGTGGATGGCGAAAAAACAATTTTAGCGGAAATTCAAATCCGTACCTTAGCGATGAACTTTTGGGCGACCATTGAACATTCACTGAACTATAAATATCAAGGCGTGTTCCCTGAAGAAATCGGCCAGCGTCTACAAAGAGCAGCCGAGGCAGCCTATTTGTTGGATGAGGAAATGTCAAGTATCCGAGAAGAAATCCAAGAAGCACAAAGACTCTTTTCTCACGGCATGCGAGGACCAGTAGAAACAACGACAAAGCTAGACCATGCTGATTTTGGTAGTCTCGATCAAGAGTTAGAGCAAGATTTTCTAACCACAGCAGAAGAATCAGTAGAAAAAGAAGAATAGGAGGGTGACTATGCGGGTAGCGATTATTCATAATAAAGAAGCATTATCTTTAGAAGTAGCAGCAAAATTACGTGAATTATTACAAAAGGCGCATTACCAGCTCGACCAAGATGATCCTGAATTAGTCATTTCAGTAGGTGGCGATGGGACGTTATTATCGGCTTTCCACTTATATAATCATAAACTCGATCAAGTACGCTTTTTAGGGGTGCATACGGGGCATTTGGGCTTTTATACAGATTGGCGTGATTATGAGTTAGATGAGCTTGTGGATTCACTTTGTACGCAAGAGGAGAAGGCCATTAGCTATCCTTTGTTAGATGTGACGATTCATTATCGTAATGGTAAACCGAGTCAACATTTTCTCGCACTCAATGAATCAACTATCCGCCGTAGTACCCAAACCTTAGAGGCGGATGTCTATATTAAAGATGAATTATTTGAAAAGTTTCGTGGGGATGGTTTATCGGTCGCCACGCCAACTGGTTCAACCGCTTATAATAAAAGTATTGGTGGTGCCGTGTTACATCCGCGAATCAATGCGATGCAACTAACCGAGATTGCATCTTTGAATAATCGTGTCTTTCGTACATTAGGCTCGCCGATTGTTTTATCGCCGACTGAATGGGTGGAATTAGACTTGGCAGCAATCAATGATGAAACCCATTATACGATTACCATTGATCAGCTGGCTTTAGAGCGGACCCAAGTCAAATGTATTGTTTACAAAATAGCCAAAGAACGGATTCACTTCGCCTCGTATCGCCATACGCATTTTTGGCGACGTGTGCGTGATTCCTTTATCGGAGAGGTTTAATGCAATTTCAATATATTTATGAAAAAACAGCAGGCCAACAACTTAAATATTTTCTCAAAGAACAAGGAATTTCCAAAGGTTTATTAGCAAAAATTAAGTTTCAAGGGGGACAAATTGCGGTTAATGGCCGAATCGAAAACGTCTTATATCAGCTCAAAGCACAAGATGTCGTGCAAATTACAATTCCTGATGAAGACGAGCATGAAACAGTGCTGCTTGATGAGACGCCGATTGATATTGTTTATGAAGATGCGCATCTTTTGGTCGTCAATAAACCTGCCAATGTCGCAAGTATTCCGGCACAATATCATCCTAATGGTACGATGGCTAACCGCGTGAAAGCTTATTACAAACGCCAAAATTATGCCAATCAAGTCATCCATGTCGTCACGAGATTAGATCGCGATACGTCTGGGTTGATGGTCTTTGCCAAACACGGATTTGCCCATGCGAAACTTGATGTTCAGTTACGCAATAAGCAATTTGTGAAGAGATACCAAGCTTTAGTTACCGGTGAAATCGCGCAATTACAAAACCACGCATTAATTGATTTACCGATTGCTAGAGACTATGATTCGCTATTAAAACGGAAAATTGATGACTCGGGTAAGCAAGCCAAGACCGAATACTGGTTAAAAAAACAAAACCAAGAGCTGGCATTGGTTGATATTCAGCTTCATACCGGCCGTACCCACCAGATTCGGGTGCATTTTGCAGCAATTGGGTGTCCATTACGTGGCGATGAATTATATGGTGGTCTAGTCGATGAAACGATGAACCGTCAAGCCTTGCATTGTTACGAATTACAATTTACCCATCCTTTTACGCAAGAAGCTTTACACTTTACCCAAGCGCTACCCCAAGATATGGCAGATTTAGCGCAAACAATTAAATAATGCGAATTTTTCGTGAGCAGTTAAATATTTAGCTGTCCACGAAAGATGTTGCCTAGATATAAGAAAAATGAGGTGAGAACAGTGGAAGAAACATTAGAACAAGAATTACAAAATCGTTTCGAACGTTTGAAAGAAGAATTACTTGCCAATGAGATTCAGGAATTTAGAAATGATTTTCTTGAGATGCACTACTATGAACAAGGACAATTCTACCAATCGCTGACAACCGAGGAACGAATGATGCTGTACTCTTTACTGTCTCCTAAAGAAATGGCGGATATGTTTGACGTCTTGGAAGAAGATAATGACAATATGAGTGATTATCTTGCGGAGATGCGTCCAAGTTATGCGGCCAACATGCTATCTGAGATGTATAGCGATAATGCCGTGGATATCTTGAATACGTTAGATAAAAAACAAATGGCGATGTATTTATCTTTAATGGAAAAAGAAGTAGCGAGTGAAATCCGTGAATTACTACATTATGAAGATGAAACCGCCGGATCTATTATGACAACCGAATATGTTTCGATTGTAGCAAATCAAACCGTGCGTTCGGCGATGTATGTCTTAAAATCAGAAGCCAACGTAGCCGAAACGATTTACTATATTTATGTTGTGGATGCTGAAGACCATTTAGTGGGGGTTATTTCCTTACGTGATCTGATTGTGAATGATGATGACGCGTTGATTGCAGATGTGATGAGTGAACGGGTGCGAAGTGTGCATGTTGGTGATGACCAAGAAGATGTTGCGCAAACTTTCCGTGATTATGACTTCTTAGCTTTGCCGGTTGTTGATTATGAAGATCATTTAGTCGGAATTGTTACCGTCGACGATATCATTGACGTTATCGATGATGAAGCGACTGCCGATTACTCTGGTTTGGCGGCCGTTAACGTTGAAGAAGTGGACGAAAATCCCCTTAAAGCAGCCAGTCGTCGTTTGCCTTGGTTGATTGCTTTGTTATTTTTAGGGATGATTACGGCCACTATGATTAATCGCTACGAAGAATTAGTCAGTGAAGCCAGTATCTTAGCCGTATTTATTTCATTGATTACTGGTACTGCTGGGAATGCAGGGACCCAAGCACTAGCCGTTGCAGTTCGTCGTATTGCCATGCCCGAAGATAAAGACCGTCGTTTTTTATGGACAGTCATTAGCGAATTAATTACCGGACTAATTATCGGTTTGATTACTGGAATTGTGATTTTTGCCTTAGTCGCCGTTTGGAAACATAATCCGATTTTAGGTTTTGTCATTGGCATAGCGATGATGTGTGCCATTACCGTTGCCAACCTAGCTGGGACTTTTATTCCGATGTTAATGGATAAACTTGGCTTTGATCCGGCAGTAGCTAGTGGTCCATTTATCTCAACATTATCTGACTTGACCAGTGTGTTAATTTATTTCAATATCGCCAGCCTTTTCATGCAATATTTCATGAAATAAGCAGCAAAATAATTGAACAGCCTAAGAAAGTACCTCACGCAAAGGTGCTTTCTTTTTTATTCCGAGTCGATAATATCGTTCGAAGGTATATGGAGGTATTGTTATAAGATGTGCTTAAAACCAGAACAAGTAAATAAAAAACTCCACCCTATACAGCCATTTAGCGTACGGGGTAGGAGTTTTTTTAGTCATTTAACTGATCATTTTCGGCTGGGTTTTCGCCGGCAAGTAAGCCTTTTTTTAATAAGTGATATTTATTCTTCAAATTAACTACATTTTTTTGATAATTCTGGCTATACATAATTGAGAAGAGTGTATCTAAAATATATTGGAAGGCTACTTGCGAAGAGAACGTCCCAATTTTCCAAAAATCACATTCTGTTTGTGTAACGACTTGCACGTAATCAGCTAATACATTTAACTCACCATGGGCATTACCGGTAAATAACACACTAGGAATCTTTTTATCATGAAAAAGCTGTAAAAACCGCTCGTATTGCTTCACACGTCCACTATAAGATAAAATCATCACACAATCTTCTTCAGTGACATTCGCAGCTACCCAATCTTCATCAGCATATTCTTCACCAATAATGGGAAATCGATTAATCTTCATCAATTTATTTTGAAAACCGCGGCAACGAATCTGCGTATCCCCTTGAGCAAATATAAAAATACGTTTGGCTTTTAGCAACAGTTTTGCGACTTGTTCGAGTAAAGGATAGTCAAGCTGTACGACTGAACGTTGGATTGTCTCGGTATACAAAGTAGCCATTTTCTTTGCGATGGTTTCAGAATTATCACTTGGATCAAAAGGAAAATTTGGATTGACATTGTCGATTTTATGCAGATTACGATAAACAATCTCGACCAGTTCTGCCTTGAATTCCTTAAAGCCTTCATAATCTAGTTTTTTGGCTAGACGTACGATGGCAGAATGGGAAGTATACGTTTTTTTTGCCAAGTCTTCAATGGTCATTTGCGGAATTTCATCGATATGACTCAAGATAAAAGTCGCAATTCGCTCTTCATTGGCGGTTAAGTTGGTGGTTGCTTGTAATTTATCGAGCAAGAACATCATCATTTCTCCCTATTCAAATTATTATCAATTCATTATAGCATATGGCAAACTGAAGAAAAAAATAAAAACTTCAGTTATCTAAATATTTGTGAAACTTTTTATCAATATAGAAAAATGTTTTACTTGTGTAGATTTCAAAGTTTATCAAAATGCTAGAAATAAGTTAAACGAAATAATGAACAAAGTAAACAAAAAAATATCAGTAAACAAAATGTTCAATGATTTAATCTTTGCCTAGTGATTTATGAAAGATATTGCCAAAACATAATGCGAGAATTGTCTATACCACTTTTTTCTTGCTATAATGCAATTCGAAATGGGAGGTTTTTTTCATGTTAACAGTAGCGTACATTGGTAATGGCAAGAGCACGAATCGGTATCACATGCCCTTTGCGTTAAAACAAAAAGACAAAATTCGTGTTAAGACGATTTATTCCAGACACTTATCTCAAGCTTGGACGCCAATTGAAGGGGTACATTATACTACGAATATTGAGGATGTTTACCAAGATGATGAGATTCAGTTAGTGATTATTACGACACCGAATGCTTCACACTATCCATTAGCCAAAGATTGTTTGTTACATGGAAAGAATGTTTTAGTTGAAAAGCCGTTTTCATTAAGTTATGACGAGGCACAAGAATTATTTGACCTTGCGAATGAGAAAGGACTTTTTGTGCAATGTTATCAAAATCGTCGCTTTGACTCGGACTTTTTAACGGTACAAAAAGTGATTGAAAGTGGCAAACTAGGAGATTTATTGGAAGTGGAAATGCATTTTGATTATTTCCGTCCAGAGGTGCCTCAAAGTGTCGATTATTTTTCAGTGGCCGAAAGTTTCCTATATGGGCATGCCTGTCATACGCTTGATCAGGTGATTTCCTATTTTGGTGAACCTGATCATGTGCATACTGAAGTGCGTCAATTACTTGGTGAAGGCCGCATGAATGATTATTTCGACCTTGATTTGTATTATGGGAAATTAAAAGTTTCTGTGAAATCAAGTTATTTCCGCATCAAACCACGCCCAAGTTTCATCGTCTATGGAACAAAAGGCATGTTTGTTAAAGAAACCAAAGATCGCCAAGAAGAGCACTTGAAAATGTTTTATATGCCGACTCATTCTGATTTTGGGATTGATTTACCAGAGCATTATGGCACTTTAACTTATGTAGATGACTGTGGCAACTACCATGAAGAAAAAGTCATCTCAGAAGTGGGCGATTATAGCCGTTTTTACGAGGCCCTTTACGATACGCTAGTGTTAGGTAAGGAAAAACTCGTAAAAGATGAAGAAACACTGCTTCAGATGAAATTATTAGAGGCTGCTATCCACCAGCTTTCGTAATTTCAGATTTAAACTATATACTACTAGCCATTGACAGAGCCTTTTTATGTTTTTTCCTGACATAAAAGGGCTTTGTCTGTTTTTTTAGTATTCCTTTACTTCACTGGATGATTCCTGACTGTTGTAAAGAAACACAGCGTTCGTTATAATGGAGGAAGTTGATAATTAAAGGAAAGGAATTAATAATTTGAGAAATGAAATGATGCACCGTCCTGTGGTGATGAAAGAATTAGTCCAATACCTAAGAACGGCACAAAAACCTTTAGCCGGTGAGCTGGGCAAGGTCGAACGTGAGGCCAATGAACAAGAAGTGCCCATTATTCCGCATGAAACCGTGGTCTTTATGCAATTTTTACTAGGCCAAATCAAACCACAAAATATATTAGAAATAGGTTGTGCGATTGGTTTTTCTTCTAGTTTAATGGCACAATTTGTTGGCGAAGAGGGTCATGTGACTACCATTGATCGTTTCGATGTAATGATTGAAAAGGCCAAAAAAACCTACGAACGTCTTGGCTTAACAGATAAAGTCACACTTTTGGAAGGCCAAGCAGCAGATATTTTACCCACATTGACTGGTCCATATGATTTTATTTTTATGGATAGTGCGAAGTCAAAATACATCGAGTTCTTGCCAGAGTGTCTACGGTTATTGAAAAAAGGTGGCGTCTTGATGGTGGATGATATCTTCCAAGGAGGCACCATTTTAGATCCTTATGAAAGCATTCCCCGTGGGAAACGTGCCATTCATCGTAAACTAAATGAATTTTTACAAGTGATTAATACCCACCCCGATTTAACGACTTCACTTGTACCTTTAGGGGATGGTATTGCTTTGATTACCAAAGAAGTGGATGAAATAGATGCCACAACATTACGGATATCGGAGGAAGGATAACATGACATTTGAAGAAGTATTGCCAGAATTAAAAAAAGGAGCGAAAATCATTCGACAAGGTTGGAGTGGCTATGAATTATATGTCACTTTAGTATCAGGACAAACCTATGATGAATCACCAGTGACACCCTATTTATTAATCAAAACCTCAGATGAAGGATTTTCAAGTTTTGCCCCAACAGTTTGTGATATTTTAGCTGACGACTGGCAAATTGTGGAATATGCCAAATGAGTGAATTTAAAGAAAAAGTCGTGCTTGTCACAGGGGTAGCATCGGGTATTGGTTTGGCGCAGGCGAAGATTTTTCTAGCAAATGGTGCCAAAGTTTTTGGGGTGGATTGCCAAGAAATGCCGGAAAATCTCGCGGATAGTCCTCGCTTTGTTTATTTTCAAGGGGATGTGAGCGATAGTCAAGTCTGTAAACAAGCCGTAGAAAAGTGCTGTCAACATTTTGGTAAAGTAGATATTTTGCTAAATACAGCAGGTGTCCTAGATAATTATGCAACCATAGCTGAGACTTCAATCGATCAGTGGCATCAAGTATTGCGGACAAATTTGGATAGTATGTTTTATTTTTGTAAGCTAGTTATTCCGCAAATGATACAAGCTGGCGGTGGGGTGGTCATCAATATGGCTTCGGTTGCTAGTCTTGTTGCTGGTGGTGGCGGTGTGAGCTATACAGCTTCTAAGCATGCCATTGCCGGACTGACCAAACAACTTGCTTATGATCATGGGAAAGACCATATTTCTGTGAAGGCCATTGCTCCAGGTGCGATTCAAACTCCAATGAATGCAGCTGATTTTGCAGGCGATGGTGCGATGGCAAAATGGGTCGCAGAGGAAACTCCTGTGAAACGTTGGGCCCAAGCTGCTGAAGTCGCCGAGCTTACTTTGTTTTTAGCCAGTGAAAAAAGTAGTTATCTACACGGTGCCATCGTTCCGTTTGATGGCGGCTGGACAATCAAATAAAATATTTTCAAGCCACAAAGGTATTTCAACTACTTTTGTGGCTTGTTTTTGTACTTTGACTTGTAAAAGGGTATTTGGAATAAAGAAGCAGAAAATGATATGCTAGAAATATTTGAAAACATTTAATTACTGATCACCAATGAAAAAGAACCATCCTCGCAAGTATTTAATGGAGGACGGTTCCTTTTTTTATGCAGTAGCTTGATTCATTTCACGGCCTTTTTCATAAATTTTGAAGAATGGATAGTAAATAACCATACTTACTATAACTAAGAATAAGTAGAAGATTACATTTCGCCAATCCATAGATGATAAATAAGCTTGAGCAAAGAATGGAGTGAAAGATGGATCAACAATATAACCATTTGAAATGATACTAAATTTTTCAGCAAGATAAGTTAATACCAATGAAACAATAGGTGTAATGACGAATGGAATACCTAATATAGGATTAAATACAATTGGCAAGCCAAAAATAATTGGTTCATTAATTGAACATATACCTGGAATCAATGAAAGTCTACCTATTGTTTTAAATTCGATGTTCTTACTCATCATCATTAGAATAACCAAGCCAAGTGTATTACCAGCACCACCCATTACCGAAATACGGAACATTTGGAGATTCATTAAATGCGTTAATGGTTCACCTTGGGCAAATTGTTCAGCATTCAAACCGGTTTGTGCAATGCCAAGAGTAAATACAATTGGAAAGATTATAGAAGATCCGTTCACACCGAATAACCATAGTATTTGTCCCAGTGTTACAATAACGATGAATCCACCTAAACTCCCAGCAATATTGACGCCAGGTGTTAAAAGTTTCATCACAGTTTCTGGAAAGTTATGGTGAAATTTAGCAATGATAAGTAAGTTCAATCCATAGAAAATAATAATATTAGTTAGTAATGGAAGTAATGAATTGATAAATGTTGCGACCATAGGCGGAACAGAATCAGGTAAAGTAATTTTAATATTGTATTTTTCAAATAATCTAGATATTTCTACAACTAAAAGTCCCAAAATAATTGCTACAAACAAGCCATTTGCGCCTAAATAATCCAAATTTATATTGTTATCTTTTACTCGAGTACACACTAATAAGTAGATGATGGCAGAAATCAATCCATTTGTTGGTGCGTTCAATTTGTATTCTTCTGCTAATGTATAAGCAATACCAAAAGCAGATAGAAGACCAATAATCCCAAAAGTTAGAGTATAAGGCGTTGTAATTGCATCATAATTAGCAACAGCCCAATGTTTCCAACTGACTAAAAATTGAATAAACACATTGTGACTAGCAGTATTGACATTGTTTATATCAACAGGAGGATTTGCGATAATTAAGAAGAATGCGCCAATTACCATAAAAGGTAAACAGAAAAACATCCCTGATGATATGGATTTTAAATGACGTTGGTTACCTAATTTTGCAGCAATTTGATTTGAAAAGGTAGTAAATCTATCAATAACAGTTTGATTATTTGTATTCATTTTTTTTTTTCACTCCTCGCTAAAGGCTCTTAAACTTGCCATGAATTAAATTGAAAGGCAGAATCTACAGTATGATTTGGATCGTATTTCTTTAATAGTTCCGCATATTCTTCTTTGTAATGATTATCTACTTTCTTTTGTGGAATGACGATACTAGCTTCATTTAAGAAATGTTCAGATCCTCTGCCCATTTTCTTTCCACGAGTTGTATGTTTATCGAAGGCGATATCAGGTATTTCAGGGACATAACCCATTGCAAAGTTTTTTATGACAATATTTTTTAATAAATCTGAGGAACGATCTTTTTCAGACTGGCATAGATAGCGAATGGCATGGACAAAGAACATTGCTCGGTCAGCTTCATTATATTGAAATTCTTTTCGCATCTGATTTAATGAATGAATGAAGATTGGGGCATTTGTATTTCCCATACCAATATCTTCAACAGAGATAGCGAGTAGTCTGCGCCATAATTTTTCCTCAAATTGTGGTGAAGTAATATACATTTCATATGCAAATTCACACGCATCTCTTTCTTTACCACGTCGAATACTTTTTTGAAGTGCTGAAATAACTTCATCACCATTTAAACCGTTTCTTGTTTTTGTACGTGCCCAAGGGTCTGTAATAAATTCTTCTGTCATGATATAATCTCCTTGTAAGTTAAGTTTATAAATGAATAGAGGATAAAAATGGATATAGAACGTCTATGTGAGAAATTCCAATTAACTGAAAACGAGAGAAGTATTTTGTACTATATTGATCAGTCTCGAGATAAAGAAAAACTCGGTATTCGAGAAGTTGCTCAGAAAAATTATGCTTCACCGTCTTCTATCGTTGCAATGTGTAAGAAAATGGGCCTATCAGGATATAGTGAATTGCTTTATTATATGCTTGGGGCTAAAAATTTAACTTTTTCGCTTCAACAAAATAAAGTAATTGAACAGTATGGCAGTCAGTTTCGTGAACTGTTATTAAAGCATAAAGAAAGTCGTATTATGATTTTGAGTTCAGGAATGTCAACCCATATTGCGAATTATATGTCTGATTCGCTTAATTTAAACGGATTTCGGGCTACATCTACTAGTCATTTACAATTGTTGAGACCCACTAATTGCGAAAATAGCTTCATTTGGTTTGTTTCTAATTCAGGTGAGACAAAAAGATTAGTTGAATTGGCTGAAATCTCACAACAAAATGGTTTAGATTCTGTCTCGTTTGTTGGAAATGCGGATTCTCATCTATTTCATACAACTACACTTTCTATTACAACCAGTACAAATTCAGCCTATTCTTATCAAGATTATTATCCTCAATTATTTTTTGGTTACTGTTTGAATGCTTTTGAAATACTCATGAGTTACACTCTTTCAACTACTAGTAAATTTACTAATTAAACTATACGACTTGATACTAAAAAAAGTAATACTTTTCAATGATATTGGAACATGTTCATCACAACTCGAACATGTTTAATACAAAGAATATCGGTTAGATTATTATACGAATCAAAATGGATCCGATTGAACAGAAAGTGAATGTGGAATAACATCCACAAAAGGTAGCCTATTTTGAATTATATGATAAAAAACAACGCCCCTAATGCTTGATTATATAAGTTTTTAGAGACGTTTCTTTTTTTTACTCTATTTTCTGAACTCTATCAAATGAAAAGGTTTTATAGTATAACGGGAATAGGAAAGAAAAATATTTTCAAGCCACAAAGGTATTTCAACTACTTTTGTGGCTTGTTTTTGTACTTTGACTTGTAAAATAGCATGGTTTACATGTATAATCTCGAGTTTGACAGTTGTAAGTTGTAAAAATTGCCGTAAGCCTTGCGCGCTAACGAATAGCCGTGTTTGATGGTCGTTCAAAAGTGTTGTATGTGAAACAAAGAAACAGAAAGTGCATGTCTAAAATATGAAAATAAATTAACACGCCTTCCAAAATTTTGGAAGTTTTTTTTCGTGCTTTTATGGCAAATTTGCGTATTTAATAAGTAGAGGCAAAACTTATGATTGATGAATGCTTTAAACTCGACGTCAGAATTTATTATCTCCAATATTATGCTAGAAGTTTTTCGAATTTTTTGAGTGCAAAACAGTATCAATTATCTTGTATACACATTTGTATATCCCTTGCTGGTTTGACTGTTCATGCTCCTTTTAATATTCATTGAAAAGGTTTTATAGTATAATAAATTTGTGGAGGAAGAAAGGATATTTCCATGAAAAAAGAAAATAAAAACCAGGTGTATTTTGGGCTAACCAATGATATCATCTTTGGTTGGATTATGAAAAGCGATGAGAATTGTTTAGCGATTATCCGCGCGATTTTACCAGAACTAAACATTACTAGCATTGTTCACAAAGAGGCCCAGCACGATATTACCCCAGTAACCTCCGCTCGCGGTGTCAGATTTGATGCCGTGGTGCAAGATGATCAAAAACGTTACTATGATATTGAAATGCAGGTGGAAAATACCGGTGATTTAGGAAAACGTACTAGATATTATCAATCACAAATTGATAATGAAACCTTAACGAAAGGACAAACCTTCCATGAGTTGAAAGAAAGTTTTGTTATTTTCTTATGTGCGTTTGATCCGTTTGGCTATGGATTACGCCGCTACCAATTTCATCAATATGAAGACAGTATCCGTGATTTGCGCTTAGATACACAATCACATGTAATTTTTATCAACGCTAAAGGTACGAAAGGTGAAGTATCAAGTGATTTGGCAGGAATTATTGATGTGATGAATCAAAAACCAAATCAAACCAATTCACTAGCAAGTAAGTTAATGAAGGAAATTGATTATTATAACCAAAATCCAGAAAAGAGGCGAGAGTTAATGGACTACGAAACAAGACTTAAAGATGAACGCTTAATTGGAATTAAAGAAGGAAGAAGGGAAGGAAGAAAAGAGGGAAGAATAGAAGAAAGACAAGAAGGAGTACGAAATATAATTATTGAATTCAAAGCGAAGAAAGCTGAGCCTAGTTTTATTTTTCAATTTGTCAAAAATGTGTATAAAGGCAAACTTACCGACGAAGAAATCCAACAAATGATAGATGAAGTTGAAGAAAACGAGTAAGCAATATCGTCTATATTAAATAATGGATTGCGATAACCAAAATCCAGAAAAGAGGCGAGAGTTAATGGACTACGAAACAAGACTTAAAGATGAACGCTTAATTGGAATTAAAGAAGGAAGAAAAGAAGAAAGACAAGAAGGAGTACGAAATATAATTATTGAATTCAAAGCGAAGAAAGCTGAGCCTAGTTTTATTTTTCAATTTGTCAAAAATGTGTATAAAGGCAAACTTACCGATGAAGAAATCCAACAAATGATAGATGAAGTTGAAGAAAGGAACTAGACAAACGATTGTCCATGCGTAACATCTGCTTAAAAATGAATAGATGTTTTCGGAATGTACCGTCTTTCCAGCGATAATGTTGGAAAGATTTTTTGTATTTGTGAAACTCGATTTTCAAAGCCGTGTGTAGATACACCTACATCTGCCCCTTGCAATTTTTAGCGAATGTGTTAAGATAGCATTCGTGGATGACCACACTGCGAAACTTCCATCCTTTAGTCGCAGCTTATTACCAAGATGATGAATCTTGCAAAGGAGAGTTTATTTATGCATCAAGAAAAACCTCAAACAATCGCCAACAGCAAAACGCTCGAATTGGCAAAATCTGCAATTGTCGCGGCTTTATATGTCGCCCTCACCGTAGTACTGGCACCATTTAGTTATGGCGCTATTCAAGTACGAATCGCTGAAATGTTTAACTTTTTACCTCTATACAATAAACGCTATATCTGGGCGGTCACAGTCGGCGTATTTATTTCAAATTTATTTTCACAAGTTGGACCAATTGATTTAGTGGTCGGCACGCTTTCTACGCTTTTCGTGTTGTTAATTAACGTGAAAGTCACTGAAAATATGAAATCTATGAAACAAAAAATGGCAGTAAGTACCATTATTTGTGCCGTTTCTATGTTTACAATCGCCGCTGAATTAACCTTTGTTGCGGGCTTACCATTTTTCTATAGCTGGTTAACAATTGGTGTCGGTGAATTTATTGCGATGGCCATTGGATCAGTGATTATCTATACAATAGGTAAAAAAATCGATTTAACCAAATAATAATTCCAAGCAGTTACAATGGATGGTGTGGCTGCTTGTTTTGTTTGATAAGTCAAAAGAATGTTCAAAAAAACAAAAAAGCCCCCTGGAAATCTTCCAGAGGGATGTGTTAGCGTCACAGGAGGGATTCGAACCCCCGACCGTTCGCTTAGAAGGCGAATGCTCTATCCAGCTGAGCTACTATGACAGAAGCTTAACAACAGAATTGATTGTATCAGATTTTGAGATAACGTGCAAGACTTTTTCACGAAAAAACTTGAATTTAGATAACAGTCTATCAGTCACATAACAGCAAGGATTACATGAACACTTAAAACACGAGAGATAACATGGAACTAAAAGAATATACAAAAAATCTAAAAAATAAACCTTTACTAAATAATAGTCGATACTGTTACTACTTTTATCGTTTCCTACAAGGTACTGTCGCTTTAGTTGTCTATGATCATGAGCGAAAAGAAAAAATGCAATTTCACTTTCCACACAAGCAAAAAATAAAAAATGAAAAACCGTGGGAAAATAGTTATCCTAAATACCGATGGACATAATCAGTATCTTATTTATGCAATCAACACCTAAAAAATAATTGTTATGATATTTAAAAGTAGCAAATCACCATAGTTTTTAGCGCTTACTTATGTTATACTTATTAAGCATATCTAAGTTAGGAGTTGAAGTGATGGATACTACACTAGTGATTATGGCTGCAGGAATCGGCAGTCGTTTTGGCGGGGGTATCAAACAATTAGAAACCGTCGATGAAAATAAACATATTATTATGGATTATAGTATTCATGATGCGATTAAGGCTGGATTTAACAAAATTGTATTTATTATTTGTAAAGACATTGCCAAAGAATTTAAAGAAGTCATTGGCGATCGTATCGAGAAAGTCTGTGCCTTACATAACGTCAAAGTTGCCTATGCCTATCAAGAATTAGAAAATATTCCAGGATCATTACCTGAAGGACGCAAAAAACCTTGGGGAACTGGTCAAGCTGTATTAGCAGCAAAAGAATATCTGACTGAGCCGTTTGTTGTCATCAATGCTGATGATTACTACGGACAAGAAATTTACCAACAATTACATGATTACTTAGTTCAAGAAAACCCAACTTACTGCATGGCCGGCTTTATCTTGAAAAATACCTTATCAGACAATGGCGGTGTGACTCGTGGCATTTGTCATATGAAAGACGGCTACCTAAGCGATATCGTAGAAACGAAAAATATCGTCAAAACAGCAGACGGTGCCGAATCAAACGGTCGCGCGCTAGATGTAGAATCTTTGGTATCAATGAATATGTGGGGCTTAACACCTGATTTCATCCCAGTATTAGAAAAAGGCTTTGAAGAATTCTTTGAAAAGGAAGTTCCGCAAGATCCGATGGGTAGTGAATACTTATTGCCAATCTTGGTGGGTGAATTATTAGCCAAAGATGAAATCCAAGTCAAAGTGATTAAAAGTGAAGACACCTGGTATGGCATGACTTACCGCGAAGATGTTGAACCAGTGAAAGCTAGTTTTGCCCAGTTAATCGCAGAAGGTGTCTATCATCCAGAACTTTATGATAATTTAAATCAATAATCATGCGGAACCTCTCAAAAAATTTGGGAGGTTTTTTCGCACTTTTGAGGACAGTTTGCGTAATTACTTAAATACAGGCGATGAAAAGCATTGTTGATTTTTTTGATGAGAAATGATGTACTTGAAAACTATACAATATTTGTAATGAGGGTTGCCATATGGAAGCAGTCTCATATAGTAACTTTCGCTAAAATTTACGAACCTTAATGAAAAAAGTAAATGATGACGTACAAAGAGTAGTTGTGACGACCAATGATGAATCAGATATCGAGGTCATGGGAAAAGCTGTTTATGACTCCTGACAAGAAACATTGTATTTAAGTAAAGAATATTAAATAATAAGACGAGCTATGTGGATAGCTAATCATTTTGTGCTGAACACGAAAATCTGTTTTGTAAAATATGATAAAATGTTGTATCATTATGTTAGCTATTGTAAGAAATTTTTAAATTAAATGATATTAATACAATCATTCGGAGGGGCTATATATGAAAAAACTATCTCGTGAACTATTGGCAGAAAAAATCTTAAAACGTCGCAAAGATTTTGGCTTGACCCAAGCCCAAGTATCAGAACAAACCGGCATCAACCGCCTAATGATTGGTCGCATTGAAAAGCAAGAATATACACCTTCAATTGAGCAGTTAGAAAGTTTGGCAGAAGTCTTACGATTTGATCCGACTGAACTATTTATCACTCAAGGTGAAAGTAAATTGGCTAAACTGGCTACTCAAAAAACTTATAAAATCGCAGTAGTTGGGACTGGTTACGTAGGTTTATCGATTGCAACTCTCTTAGCCCAATATCATGAAGTTGTGGCTGTCGATATCATTCCTGAAAAGGTCGAATTAATCAATCAACGCAAATCTCCTATTCAAGATGACTATATCGAAAAATATCTCGCCGAAAAAGAATTAAACTTGACGGCAACTTTAGATGGCAAATCCGCCTATCAAGAGGCTGATTTTGTGGTAATTGCGGCTCCAACCAACTATGACCCACAAAAGAATTATTTCGATACCTCGGCAGTAGAGTCGGTCATTGAAGAGGTCTTAGCGGTAAATCCAGATACTACAATGATTATCAAATCGACGATCCCAGTAGGTTACACACAAAGCGTCCGCGCCAAATATCAGACAGCGAATCTATTATTCAGTCCAGAATTTTTACGCGAATCAAGGGCATTATATGATAATTTATATCCATCTAGAATTATTGTCGGGTGTGATGAAAATAGTCGCAATCAAGCTGAAATCTTTGCGGCCCTTTTACAACAAGGCGCCATCAAACAAGCCATTCCGACGCTGTTTATGGGCTTTACTGAAGCAGAAGCAGTAAAATTATTTGCGAATACTTACCTTGCGTTACGCGTCTCTTATTTCAACGAATTAGATACCTATGCCGAATCAAAAGGCCTCAATACCCAACAAATTATCGAAGGCGTCTGTCTAGATCCACGCATCGGTACACATTACAATAACCCAAGCTTTGGATATGGGGGTTACTGCTTACCAAAAGATACCAAGCAGCTATTAGCCAACTTCCAAGATATCCCACAAAACATGATGACGGCCATCGTTGAAAGTAACCGTACCAGAAAAGACTTTATTGCTGATCAAGTGTTAAGGTTAGCTGGTTACTACGATTATAGTGACAGCTTAGAATTTAATGAACATAAGGAAAAACAAGTCACAATCGGTGTGTATCGTCTAACCATGAAGAGTAATTCTGACAACTTCCGCCAAAGCTCAGTTCAGGGAGTTATGAAGCGCATCAAAGCTAAAGGTGCTGAAGTAATCATTTACGAACCTACTTTGGAAGATGGCAGTACGTTCTTTGGTAGCAAAATTGTCAATAATCTTTCTGAATTTAAGAAAAAATCCGATGTGATAATTGCGAACCGATGGGATAATGATTTAAGAAACATAGAAGGAAAAATTTTTACAAGAGATATTTTTAAGAGAGACTGATTTAAAGAACTTTATAAAATAGAATTTCATGATACTCTAATTAAAGAGACGCAACTGTTAAATGATACTATCTGATAAAATCAAGAGTTGTGTCTCTTTTTTTGAACGGTAAAAATTTAGGGGAATTGTTGATTATAATTATTCGAGTTAAAAATGAATGAAATAATGCACAGAGTTGTTAAATTATTGTATTGAAAATGTAATATTATCTTATGAAATTACTTGTTGTTGCTATAAAAATAATAAAATCAGTATTCAATGAATAAATTAGTTGTTTTTTTTTGAAAATGAATGTAAACTAAATCTTGATACAAAAATCTAATAATGATAGGATATATTTATGGTCTGATTTACAAATGGAATAGTTTGTAAATGAATCGATATATTAATTGGAGAGAATGAATATTGAGTAAAAACATGGGGGATAAAGAAATGGAATATACTGAATCTGTTGACTCCATTACAATTGATAGTCCAGAGGTTCAACCACTAAAAGAACATTTAGCACGTAAAAAAGGATATCTAGTAGTGAAACGCCTGATTGACATTGTTGGATCAATTGTAGGTGTTGTCCTAACGATACCCTTTATTTTTGTTGTTGGTATGGCGATAAAACTAGAGTCAAAAAGTTTAAGAGCCAAAGTATTCTTTGTCCAAGAACGTGTTGGCAAAGATGGAAAAACGTTTAAAATGATAAAATTCCGGTCTATGCAAGAAGATGCTGAAGAACAATTAAAAAATCTGTTACATAAAAATGAAATTAAAGGTGCTATGTTTAAAATGAAGAATGATCCACGAGTGACGAAGGTTGGAAAATTCATTCGTAAAACAAGTATTGATGAATTACCTCAATTTTTTAATGTGTTGGTTGGTAATATGAGTCTCGTGGGGCCACGTCCGCCGTTGATGCGCGAAGTTGTGCAATATTCTGCAAAAGATAAGGCAAGATTATTGGTTAAGCCAGGGATTACAGGTTTATGGCAGGCAACTGTAAGAAATGACTCAGATTTTGATGTAATGGTCAAACTAGACTTGGAGTATATTAAAAGTTTGAACTTTAAAAACGATATGAATATTTTATTTAAAACAATTTTGATTGTGTTCCATCCAAATGGAGCGTATTAGATTTTAATTTAAGGGGTATATGTATGAAAACAATTTTGCATGTTGCTCAGTCTGCTGGTGGAGTTGAAAGATATATAAATACACTTATAAATAAAATGAATAGTGAAAAATGGAATCATATTTTGGTGATTTCTGAGGACTATAATTTAAATAATGCAAGTAAAATAGCACAAAAGGTCTTTGTACTTCCGATGAAAAGAGAGATAGATGCAACTAGTGATATTAAAAATATTATTAACTTAAGAAAAATAATAAAAAAATTACATCCTGATGTAATTTATCTTCATAGTAGTAAAGCCGGTGCACTAGGGAGGATAGCAGCAATAGGTTTAAGGAAGAATGTAATATATAATCCCCATGGTTGGGCTTTCAATATGACAATGGATAGTAAAAGAAAGTTTTTGTATGCTACTATTGAAAAAATATTAGCCAACTTTTGTAAAAAAATAATTACAATATCAAATTATGAACAAAAAACTGCACTTGCTCGGAAAATTTCTTCTAAAGATAAAATAATAACAATATATAATGGTATTGATGTTAATAGTGATAGTAATAATAGTAGTAGTAGACAACACTTAGAAGCCTGTGAGCTGGACGCTGAAAAATTTACTATTGGTATGGTTGGAAGATTAGATATTCAAAAAGCTCCAGATATATTTGTAAAGGCAGCAATTGAAATTAAAAAGATTATACCAAATGCATATTTTGTAATGGTTGGTGATGGTCCGCTGAGAAATGATATTGAGAAAATGATAATTGAAAATGGACTAGAAAAATTCTTTAATATTACCGGATGGGTATCTAATCCTTTAGATTATATAGCTAGTTTTGATATAGCTATGTTGCTTTCAAGATGGGAAGGATTTGGTTTGGTAATTACTGAGTATATGTACATGAAAAAGCCCATAGTAGTAACGAATGTAGATGCTATCCCTGAATTAATAAGAAATAATGAAACAGGAATCATTGTTGAAAAGGATAATATCGTTGAAGTTGTAGATGCGGTGAAAAGGTATTATAATGATATTTTGTTTAGAAAAAAAGTGGTAACTAATGCATACAAAGATGTAATATTTAAGTATGATTCCAAAAGGGTTGCCAAAGAACATGAGATTTTATTTAACGAAATTATTTCAAATAATAAATAGAAAATAATGTGCTGTTAAAAAATATATTTTAATAGTGAACAATAAGTTTATTTTTCTAATGAAGGGATGTATGATGGTTATTTCTAAGTGTATGGTTAATGGAAAAATATTATTAATTATTCCAAAGTTTTTTGGATACGAAGATATAATTACTAATTCTTTTCTAAAACGTGGCGCCTCAGTTGATGTTATTTATGAAAACTTGGATTATTTAAGTCTATTTTATAGGTTTATCTATGTTTATGCAAAAAAATATAAGAAAAAGTTAGTTGATAGATATTATAGGAAACATATTAATGATGAAAATTATGATTATGTAATTGTAATAAGAGGAGAATCTCTTTTTTCAGATACAATTAGTTGGATTAGAGAAAAAAATCCTAACGCTAGATTTATTTTATATCAATGGGATAGTATTAATAATAATCCGAATTCTGTAAAAATCGCATCTTTTTTTGATAAATGTTTAACTTTTGATTTTACTGATGCAGTAAATCAAGGGTGGGAATACAGACCTCTTTTTTTTGGAGATGGTTCAAATAGGGAAAGGAATAGGAAGTATAAGTTAGCTTATATATCTTCTCTTCATTCTCAAAGAGTTAAGATTCTAATGAGTTTAAAAAAATTCTCAATTGAAAAAAATATATATTCTTTTTTATATTTATATTCTCCGAGACTTATTTTTATAAAAAATAGATATTTTTGCCGAAAAAAAGAGTTTCAGGGCGTGGACTTTGTTAATTTTGAACCATTAAATTTAAAAGAAACAAATACTATTTATGCCAATAGTGATATTATTGTGGATTATACACATCCATTGCAAGTAGGATTGACGATGAGAACTATAGAAAGTATTGGAAATAGGTGCAGATTAGTAACAAATAATAAGAAGGTTTTAGAATGTGATTTCTATCATCCAAATAATATTTTTGTCTATGAGGGAGATGAGGTGTGTATCCCTGATGAATTTTTGAATTTGGAGTATACTGAATTAAATGAAGAACAATACTATTACTATTCTATCGATGGATGGATTGATAGTGTGCTAGGTGATTAGTATGGAAAATATAACTAAATTTAATCGTTTAAAATATTTAATATTAACAAAAGTATATTATGGTAAACATTTTAAATACTTAGGTAAAGGTAGTATTCTATTTAATCCTTTAAGAATAAATAATGCTTTAGGAATTTCTATAGGAAATAAAGTCTTTATCTCAAGTGGAGCGTGGCTGATAGGTGCTAAAAATGTGGAGGATATGGGTATTGTTATAATGGATGGAACTGTTATTGGAAATTTTTCTCACATTGTAGCAATGAAAAGTGTGATGATAGAGAAAGATGTTTTATTTGCAGATAAAGTATTTGTTACAGATTGTACACACTCTTTTGAAAGTATAGAATTACCTATTGCTAAGCAGGGTATAAGTTTTAAAAAAAAAGTCATTATTGGAGAAGGATCATGGATAGGTGAAAATGTGTCTATTTGTGGAGCTTCAATTGGGAAACATTGCGTTATAGGTGCTAATTCGGTTGTCACAACAGATATACCAGATTATTCCGTGGCAGTAGGTTCACCTGCAAGAATAATTAAACGTTTTGATAAAAAAAAGCAAAGATGGATAAAAATAAAGGAGAATAAACAAGTATGAAAATTTTAGTTACGGGTGCAAATGGCTACTTAGGTTCTGGAATTGTAAAAGAACTATTAGATAGAAAAGCGGATGTAATCGCTACAGATATTTCTGTAGATAGAATAGATAATCGTTCCAAAAAAATATCGTGTGATGTATTTAGTGTTGAAAATCCTTACGAATACTTCGGAAGGCCCGATATATTATTGCATATGGCATGGAAAGATGGTTTTCTCCATTATTCAAATAGTCATATTGAAGACCTTCCTAAACATTATGAGTTTATAAGAAAAATGATTGAATCTGGAGTGAAAAAAGTTGTTGTTATGGGAAGTATGCACGAAGTAGGATTCTTTGAAGGCAGTATAAATGAAAATACCCCATGTCATCCCTCAACTCCTTATGGTATTAGCAAAAATGCATTGAGGGATTTGGTAAAAATGTTATCGGAAAAGAATGGTACTCTTTTCCAATGGTTAAGGGGATATTATATTGTTGGCAATACGCGACAAGGTAATTCTATTTTTTCTAAAATTATTGCTGCTGCAGATAAGGGAGAGACAAGTTTTCCTTTTACTACAGGAAAAAATCAATATGACTTTATAGAGTATGCTGATTTTTGTAAGCAAGTAGCAGCTACTACTTTGCAAAATGACGTAGTGGGTATTATTAATATTTGTTCGGGTTATCCAGAAATGTTATCCGATAGAGTTGAAAGTTTTATTAGAGATAATCATTTAAATATTAAGCTGTTGTATGGTGTATTTCCAGACCGTCCATATGATTCAAGAGCTATTTGGGGCGATAACCGTAAAATTAAAAAAATTATGGAGCAAGTTAATGAAAAAGAAAGATAAAATTGTAGGAATAGTCGCCTTATATAATCCAAAAAATGATGAAGTTAATAATATAGAGAAATATATTGATGAATTAGATTATTGTTTTTTGATGGATGATTCTGGAAAAGATAATAGTAGTATTTTTCAATCATTACTTCAAAGATGTGGAGAAAAAGTAAAGTATATTTATAATGAAACTAATCTCGGACTTTGTGCATCTGTGAATCGTGCTTTTAAAGAAGCAGAATCCATTGGAGCAGACTGGGTTTTGGTGATGAATCCTGATGGTACATTCGACGATGGTGCAGTCAATATTTATCGCGAATATATTCATAATAACGATACCGATAATGTTGCAATTATTTGTCCAACGTATAATCTTGATAGAAGACCCAAGGTGGCTAGAAATTGTGTAAGAGAAGTAAAATATGCTGATATGTCTGGATGTCTATATAATATGAAAATATTGAGTAGATTAGGTTATTATGATCAAAACACTTACTTTTATGGATTGGATACAGAATATTGTATGAGAGTTATCAGATCAGGATATAAAATAATAGAATGCTCAGCAGCGGTGTTAAATCATAATCCCGCTGAAACACGTCATTTTAGATTTTTTGGAAAGATAGTATTTTCGTATGGCTTTGATAATCCAACGAGGTTTTATTATCAATTTAGAACCTCAAAATATATTCATGAGAAATATGGATTAAGTATGAATGATTTTTTTATGGTTTATAAAGTTTTGAAAGTATTGTTATTTTTTGAAAATAAGATTGAATATTTTAAAATGATATCTAAGGGAAGAAATGATGCTAAAAATGGATATTTTGGACCACTTGTGATTTAGGAGGATTTGATGAAAAGAATATTACAAGTTAATATAGATAATAATGGCGGAAATGGAGCGTATACACTTGTTAATTATTACTATGAAGAATTAAAGAATGACTATATTTTTGATTTTTTTACAATGAATAAATTTATTGATACAGCAGACTATAGATGTATTTTGTCTAGAGGTGGACTCTGTTACTCAGCAAATTTAAGGAATAATAGGTTTATAGGTCATTTAATGCTTCCTTTTGTTTTTAAAAAAACTTTTCAAAATAATATATATGAAGTTGTTCATATCCATTCGGAAGTTGCTTATAAAGTTTTGTTGTATGCGTTTATAGCTAAAATTTCTGGAATTAAAAAAATTATCGTTCATTCTCATAGTTCTTGTGTTGATGGAGATTATATTTTTCTAAAAAAAATACTGCATAAATTTTGTAAGTTATTGCTCCCTTTTTTCACAAATATTTATGTTGCTTGCTCAGAAGACGCTGCTAATTGGATGTTCGATAAGAAAATAATAAAAAAAGGGAATTATACAATTTTAAAAAACGGAATAATTCCTAGACAATTTCTTTACGATGAGGATAAACGTTTCTATTGGAGAAAGAAATTAAAAATTAATGACAATGACTTGTTAATTGGTCATGTTGGTGCGTTAAAACCAGTAAAAAACCAGTCATTTATTTTAGATATTTTAGCAAATTTATACTGTGAGTATTCCAATATAAAATTATTACTTGTTGGTAATGGAACAGACATGAGAAAATTAAAGGATAAAGCAAGTAGTCTTGGAATACAAGCAAATACTATTTTTTTTGGAAGTAGTGATAAAGTGAATGAATTGTATAATGCGATGGACTTATTATTATTTCCCTCCCTTTTTGAAGGTGTTCCTATGACTCTGATAGAATCACAGGCATCAGGACTTCCAATTTTAGCATCAAGTGTTATAACACCTGAAGTTAAAGTGACGGATTTAATAACTTTTGAAAATTTAAAGTCAAATGTAGATGTGTGGATTAATGATATTAAAGAAATTATGAAAAAAAATAATAATAGAACAGGATATAATAGTATTATTGAATCTTCTGATTTCAATATTAGAGTAAGTGCAAAAAAATTAGCATATATATATATGGATGAGGATAATGAATAGTAAAAAAAACAATATAATAATTATATTTATATTTGCCTTATTTGAGCTTTTAGTAATAACAATGAAGATGCAAACAATGCAATTCTTATTGATTTTATTTATGACTTGTTTGGTAATTTATAAAGCAAGAGTTTCCTTTTTTTCAGAATTAAGTTTTATATTAACTTTTTCTTTTATGCAGGAATGGATAAAAATAACATTTGGAGTAGCAAGAGGGACCTTATATTATGATGGAACAGCTTCTCCCTTGGGAACAACAATATATTATTATGAATTAGCAATATTATTGGTCACATTTTATATTACTTTATTATTATTTTTTTCATTTACAAAAATTTTAGAAAATGAGAAAAATTTATATTTGATTAACAACGGTGTTACTCTCTCATCTGCAAGATTTTTAATTATTATTTCCATTATACTGGTATTGCTACTTTTCCCGTCATTTCCTACTGGAATGGTTGATATTGCTACTAGACGAACGCAAGGGATAAGCGCTAATTATGGTTTTATGTTGCTTGCTTTGTATTTAGCTGGGTTGACTACTGATCATTGTTTGAAACATAAAGAATTTTTTTTAGGTTACTTCTTTATCGTATTTTGGACTATCGGACATGCTGAAAGAGTAGAAATTCTCGGCTTTTTGTCTTACTTAGGATTAAAAATATTGAATAGGATGGATTTTTCAAATATTCCGATTGTGTTAAAAAAACGTCGAAAGAAATTAATTTATCTTGTTGGACTAATTTCTATTTTAATTATGTCGTGGATAGGTATTTTTAGAGTATCAGGTGAAAATGTTTCTTTAAAAGTTGTATTGGCTAATCTGTTTTTACAGGGAACAGCAGGAGATGTTGTACATTTATTTAATGTTGCAGCAGATATGTGGAAGCATGGAAATATTGTGCATGGTCTGACATACATCCACTATTTTTTTGAATTTATTCCAGGTATTAATATAGGTATTCCGTCTGATGTATATTTACTTGAGTCAACTTATTTTTCAATGGGAGGTTCGTTTTTCTTTGTTGAACCAATGATGAATTTCGGATTACTTGGAGCTATTTTTTCCAATATTACTTTTTGTTTTATTTTTACACTGTTACTTGGAAAATCAAATAAATATCATGCTTATTTATGGATACCTGTTGTAATAGAGATATTCAGAACAGCGTGGTACGGAAGATATGGATGGATATTGGCTGTTTTTGTTGAAACACCTTTGTTATTTTTTGGAATAACTCATTGTTTAAATAAAATTGTGATTAATAAACGAAAAATTTCTCAAACAAATATTGAATCAAAAAGGAACTAATAATTTAAAATGAATAAAAAGGTAAAATATCTTGACAAATATAAAATGCTTCCAAACACAGTAAAGGCAACTTTATGGTTCACGGTGTGTAGCTTTTTTCAAAAGGGCATACAATTTATAACCGTTCCTTTATTTACAAGATTATTGACAGTTGAACAATATGGGCAGTTTAGCATATATCAAACTTGGTTGAGTTTACTTATCATAGTAGGTACATTTAATTTATCAAATGATGTTTCAATTAATGGTTTAAATCGATTCGAGACTGATAAAAACAAGTTTATTTCTTCAATGCAGGGACTATCATCCTTGATAACGTTTCTTATTTTTATATTATATTTTTTTAATGTGACTTATTGGAATAACCTTATCAAATTACCTCAGATTATAATTGTTGTCATGTTATTTGAAGTTTTTTTCACACCCTCGTTTCAACTTTGGTCAATTAAGCAAAAATTTGAATATAAGTATAAAATATTATTATTGATTACTATTTTTATCTCAATAATAAATCCTATAATAAGTTATATTGCGATAGTTAACAGTACTGATCGTGGATCAACTAGAATTTTAGTTTGTAGCATAATTAACATATGTTTAGGTTTTACTTTTTATATATATAATTTCGTAAATGGGAAACATCATTATGATAAAAAATATTGGAAGTTTGCATTTTTTTTTGTATTACCATTAATTCCTCATTATCTTTCTGGCGTTATTTTAAACCAATCTGATAGATTAATGATTCAGTATTTTTCGGGCACATCTGATGTAGCGATATATAGCCTCGCTTATTCAGTTGGGATGATAATAAATATTTTTACTTCAAGTATAAATTCGTCTTTTGTCCCTTGGACTTATCAAACATATAAAAATAGAGATTTTAGAAAAATAAAAAAGATTTCATTGCAATTAACAATCTTAGTTGCAATAATTACTTTCATACCTGTTGTTTTGGCTCCAGAGGTAATAAGTTTAATGGGCTCTGCTTCTTACAAAAACGCAGCATGGATTGTCCCCCCTATTGCTATAGCGGCGTATTTTAATTTCGTTTATTCGCTATTCAGTAATATTGAATTTTATTATGCAAATGGGAAATATGCTATGTTAGCTTCATGCGTATCAGCTGTAATAAATATTGTACTCAATATGTTGTTTATTCCAGTATTTGGTTTTGTTGCTGCAGCATACACCACTTTAATTTGTTTCATCGCATTGACTTTTTTTCATTATTATTCCATGAGATTGATAATGAAAAGAAATGGAACGAATAATGAAGTATATAATACAGGAGCTGTAGCAATTTGTTCAATAATACTTGTGCTTTTATCTGTTGCGTGTGTAGTACTGTATCGTTATGCTGTAATTAGATATTTGATTGTATTGATTGCGTTGTTCATTTTATTAGTTAAGAAGGACAAGGTCATTAATTTGATTCTAAGTTTTAAATGAGTTTATCTTCTAGCTTATTTTGTTTGAAAAATGATTAGTAAGTAAAGAAATGAGGAAGAAATGAAAGTCTTAGTTACGGGTGGTTCTGGTTTTATTGGTTCACATACTGTTGTTGAATTAATTTCAGCCGGACATGAAGTTGTCATTATTGATAATTTTATCAATAGCTCAGAGGTCGCATTATCGCGTGTAAAAGAAATAACGAATAAAAACATTACTTTTTACAAAGTAGATATTCGTGATAAGAAAAATTTACGCACAGTATTTAAGGAAGATCAATTTGATGTGTGCATCCACTTTGCAGCATTAAAAGCGGTAGGAGAATCCGTTTACAAACCGCTAGAATATTATGATAATAATTTATTAGGTACTTTGACGCTACTAGATGTGATGAAAGAATTTGGTTGTAAAAATCTGATTTTTAGTTCATCTGCGACTGTTTATGGTAATCCTCAAATAGTGCCAATTACTGAAGATTGTCCTAAAGGGGAAATTACAAATCCGTATGGACAAACAAAATCAATGATTGAGCAAATACTTATGGATATACATAAAGCCGATAAAATCAATCAGTCAGATAATTCGTGGAATATTGTTTTATTGAGATACTTTAATCCAATCGGCGCCCACCAATCTGGACTAATTGGTGAAAATCCAAATGGTATTCCAAATAACTTGATGCCTTATATCACTCAAGTTGCTTTAGGTAAACTAAACCATCTAAATGTTTTTGGCAATGACTATGATACGATAGATGGCACTGGGGTAAGAGATTTCATCCACGTTGTTGATTTAGCAAAAGGTCATGTTCATGCATTAAAAGCAATTGAACAAAATTGTGGTTTAGAGATATTTAATTTAGGTACTGGCAAAGGCTACTCCGTGTTGGAATTAGTTGCAGCTTTTGAAAAAGTTACAGGAGTTGAAATACCATATAAAATAGCTGAACGTAGACAAGGAGATATAGCAACTTGTTATGCTGATGTTACGAAAGCAAAAGAAAAACTTGGTTGGATTGCTGAGTACGGAATTGAAGATATGTGTCGTGATGCATGGAGATGGCAAAAAATGAATCCAAATGGGTATGGTGAATAGAAAAGATGTTATATAGTAAGCGTTGGATAACATAGCGGTCTTTTCCCCTCCTTTGATTTTAGGTAGTATAAAGGTAAGCGCCCAATAACAAGGTGTATAGCATCCCTCCAGTCCTCCAGTTATACTGTATTCAAA
>NHCFI00100__coassemble_1534_pt1 | contig 45650 bp, 42 predicted proteins | sample NHCFI00100__metabat2_low_PE_012 | metagenome-assembled genome bin NHCFI00100 | reverse complement strand
CCAATATTCCTATCTATTCAACGATTTTTACTGATTCAATTGCAGAGAAAGGACAAGATGGTGATAGTTACTACGCGATGATGAAATGGAACCTGGATAAAATTGCTGAAGGCCTTTCGAAATAATTTGGAGGATAGGTATACTACAAATTAAACCAACTACTATACTAATTTATTTACTAGCAATTCAGAAATTATCAAAAAGAAAAAAGAAATTAAAAAATAATGATTTAGCAAAAGTTCTAAGTGTTAGTCCAGCATCTGTAAGTGAGATGCTGGCTAAACTTAGATATGAGGACTATTTAGATATAGGATTTCAATTAACTGATAAAAGGAAAACCTTTATTGACGATTACAAAAGATGATGAAGATATAGAAATTAAAGAGTTTGTTCGTTTACGTAAAAACGTATGTATGGCTCGAGGAGTTATCAAAAAACAAATTAATGCTTTTGTATTACGTCATGGTTTCAACTATCAAAGAAGTAAGTGGACGGTAGCTCATATTAAATGGTTAAAACAACTTGAATTATCGGTAATACTACGGGAAACACTCAATGAGATGTTGCTCCAATATTACGATTTGAACGATCGAAATGATGAGATTTAACGGTATAGTGTAAGTGGCTCATTTGGGCTAACCTCCTGTATGTTTCATCCCTTACAGTATAGTCCATTTGGGCTTTTTATTGTATTTTGAAATAAACTAGCACCACGGGTATATTATAAATTTAAGTTGCAATATATTCAAAAGTATGATAGTTTGATAATCAAAGTAAATTATACAAAAATGAGGTTAGTTATATGGCAAAATTTATGACTGAAACAGAAGTAATGGATTTAATTCCCAATCGTTTTCCAATTATTTATATTGATTATGTAGATGAAATGATTGATGGTAAGAAAATTATCGCAACAAAAAATGTCACGATAAATGAAGATTTCTTTCAAGGACATTTTCCTGGAAATCCGGTAATGCCAGGTGCACTTATTATCGAAACATTAGCTCAAGCTGGCTCAATTCTTATTTTGAAATCAAGTCAATTTCAAGGAAGAACTGCTTATATTGGTGGTATCAATAAAGCAAAATTCCGACAAAAAGTAACTCCAGGCGATGTCTTGAAATTAAGTTTCGAAATTACGAAATTAAAAGGTTCTGTTGGTACAGCCGACGCCATCGCAACCGTAGAAGGTAAAAAAGTTGCTGAATGTGAATTTACCTTTATCGTGGGGGATCAAAGATAAAAAATAAGAGTGGGTAAGTCCCACTCTTATTTTGCTTCTTGGATAATATTGATTTTTTCTACTTTTACAGGATCAACAGGTGTAGATTTTTCGCCTGTTTCACTTGTTTTAACTTCCGCTTTTGCAATTTTGTCAACAACATCCATACCTTCAATTACTTGACCAAACACTGTATAATTGCCATCTAATTGTGGTGTGCCACCTTTTTTATAGGCTTCGATAATTTTTTCTGGATAATATTGAATCGCTAAACCATCTGAAACATCTTGATCATTTTGGACGATATAAAATTGACTACCTTGACTGTCTAAAGCTTGACTTCTCGCCATCGCTAAAGCACCTCGAATATGGTAAAGTCGATTAGAGATTTCTACCTTAAAGCCTTTTTTCCAAATACTTTCGCCACCTGTACCATCGCCTTTAGGATCGCCACCTTGAATCATAAACTCATCTATGACACGATGGAATGGGGTGCCGTTATAGTAGCCTTCTTTTGCATGTGTCATAAAGTTTTCAACAGCTTTTGGGGCTATTTCAGGGAATAATTTTGCTTTAATATTTCCTTGAGTCGTCACGATTTCGACTACATCTTCATTTTCTTTTACGTTTGTCTCTAATTGAGGTAAGTCCAAAGCATTTAAATCAACTTTTTTTGATGAAGTTGTTGTTTCTGCTTTTGTTGAAGTAGTTGTGGTTGTTTGCTTACCTGAACTACAAGCACCTAATAAAAAGGTACAAGTTAATAAGGTGAATAGCGTTAATTTTTTCATGATTGTTGTTGCTCCTTTAAATTTTAACTTAACGTGATAAATTATACTAAATTATAGACAATATTCCAATGAACTTTCTGTGAATTCGTTAATATTTTCGTCTTTTGGAATAAAAAGAATAGACAAAGATTTTTTTGCTAGGTACAATAAAGAAGAGTTGCAAACTGTAATAGAATTGGAGTGATAGATAAAATGTCCATGTTTTTGGATCAAGTAACAATTGATGTTAAAGCAGGTAAAGGTGGCGATGGGATGGTTGCCTTTCGTCGTGAAAAATACGTGCCTGATGGTGGACCCGCTGGTGGCGATGGTGGACGAGGCGGAAATGTGGTTTTAATCGTGGATGAAGGCCTTAGAACATTAATGGACTTTCGCTTTAATCGCCATTTTAAAGCTCAACCTGGTGAAAATGGTATGAGCAAAGGCATGCATGGTCGTGGTTCTGAGGATTTATATGTGAAAGTTCCTCAAGGTACAACGGTTCGTGATGCTGAAACTGGCCGTCTATTAGGAGATTTAATCGAAAATGGTCAAACGCTTGTTGTAGCAAAAGGGGGCCGTGGTGGACGTGGAAATATTCGGTTTGCTTCACCGCGAAATCCTGCTCCTGAAATTGCCGAAAATGGCGAACCAGGACAAGAGCGTAAAATCGAATTAGAACTAAAAGTGCTCGCTGATGTCGGATTAGTTGGTTTTCCATCTGTTGGTAAATCTACCTTACTATCAATTATCTCAGCTGCTCGTCCTAAAATTGGTGCTTATCACTTCACCACACTTGTTCCTAATTTAGGTATGGTCAATACAAAAGATGGTCGTAGTTTTGTAGCAGCAGACTTACCTGGTTTAATTGAAGGAGCAAGCCAAGGTGTAGGTTTGGGTACGCAATTTTTAAGACACATCGAACGTACACGTGTCATTTTACATGTGATTGATATGTCTGGAATGGAAGGTCGAGACCCTTATGAAGATTATTTAGCGATTAATCACGAATTAGCTAGCTATAATCTACGTCTGATGGAGCGTCCACAAATTATTGTTGCAAATAAAATGGATATGCCAGAAGCTGAAGAAAATCTAAAAGTTTTTAAAGAAAAATTAGCCAAAGAACAAAAGGATGAATTAGATGAACCAATTCCAGTTTTTCCAATTTCAGGGGTGACTAGAAAGGGAATTGAGGCTTTACTAAGTGCCACTGCTGATTTATTAGAAGTTACACCAGAATTTCTTTTATATGACGAAGAAATTGAAGAAGATGTTGTTCATTATGGATTTACAAAAGACGAACAAGAATTCCAAATTGATCGAGATGATGACGCTTCATGGATTTTATCTGGTGAAAAACTAGAAAAATTATTCAAGATGACAAACTTTGAACATGATGAAACCATTATGCGTTTTGCCCGTCAATTAAGAGCGATGGGTGTTGATGAAGCTTTACGTGCGCGCGGTGCAAAAGATGGTGATATTGTACGCATTGGCAACTTTGAATTTGAATTTGTAGAATAAGCATTGACTGATAGTACTGATTATTTAGTACTATCAGTTTTTTTATAGATTTTGAGATTTTTTCAGTATTTTTATTTTAAATTAAGTTTAAAACTGTTAAAATTAGTGAGTAATTTAATTGATGAAAGTATGGATATTATGGAATTAGAATTTTTAGGTACGGGTGCGGGGGTTCCTGCTAAACATCGTACAGTAACAAGTATAGCTTTAAAACTACTAGATGAGCGAAATGCTGTTTGGCTCTTTGACTGTGGAGAAGGGACACAAATGCAAATTCTCAAAACAGCTATTCGCCCACGAAAAATTGAGAAAATCTTTATCACGCATCTTCATGGGGATCATATTTTTGGGTTACCAGGCTTATTGAGTAGTCGTTCTTTTCAAGGCGGTGAAGAAACCCTTGAAATTTATGGACCAAAAGGCATTGAAGAATATGTTCGAACAAGCTTAAATCTTTCAAAATCTCGTCTCGGTTATCCATTAAAATTTATTGAGGTACAGGATAAAGAAGTTGTTTTTAAAGATAGTCAATTCAAAGTCTATGCCGAAAAACTGGATCATGGTATTTTATCATATGGTTATCGCATTGAAGAGTCTGATTTTAAAGGAGAATTACAAGTTGAACGCTTAAAAGAATTAGGCATTCAACCTGGTCCAATTTATGGTAAAATTAAAAATGGTGAAACAGTTACTTTGCCAGATGGTCGAATCATTGATGGACATGACTTTATTGGTGAGTCTATCAAGGGAAGAATCATCACAATTTTAGGTGATACACGATATACACAGTCTTCTATTGAGTTGGCAAAAGAGGCCGACGTCTTAGTTCACGAAAGTACATTTAATAAATCGGAAGCCAAACTTGCCAAAGCTTATTTTCATTCAACTACACACCAAGCAGCTACGGTAGCCAAAAAAGCCAATGTCAAACAATTGATTCTGACACATATTAGTTCAAGATATTTAAACAGCGATTTATCTGCATTGGCTAAAGAAGCACAAGAAATTTTTGAAAATACTACTGTCGCAAAAGATTTAGCTGTTTATAATATTCCAATGAAAAAAGTCAAAAAATCTTAAATAAGGAGTCTTTCTTATGCAGAATTTAGCAAATAAAGTCGTATTAGTCACTGGTGCTTCTTCAGGATTAGGAGAGCAAATTTGTTATCAAGCCGCAAAACAAGGGGCAACCATTATCGCTTGTGCTCGTAGCGTAGATAAATTACAACAAGTCAAAGAAAGATGCGAGGAGCTTAGTCAAAATCATTGCTATGCGTTTAAAGTAGATATGTCTGATGCTCAAAGTATTGAGTATTTAGTTCAAGCTATTTATGCCAATGAAAAAAATATTGATGTCTTAGTAAATTGTGCTGGTTTTGGTTATTTTGAAGATTTCATTGATTTTGATATGAATCAAGCGAGACAAATGTTTGAAGTAAATATTTTAGGAATGATGCTTTTAACACAAAAAATTGCAGCAAAGATGGTGTTGCGTCAATCAGGTCATATCATTAATATTGCTTCCATGGCTGGTAAAATGACCACTCCTAAATCAACAATTTATTCTGCTACAAAATTTGCAGTAATCGGTTTTTCAAATGCATTACGTCTAGAATTGAAACCTTTTGGCATCCATGTTACAACAGTCAATCCGGGACCAATTGAAACCAACTTCTTTAATATTGCCGATCCAAATGGTAGCTATTTAGATAAAATTGGGGCAATGGTATTACAAGCAGATGACCTTGCGAAAGAAATTGTCAATACTTTTGGTAAAAACAAGCGTGAAATTAACCGTCCACGATTGATGAATACGGCAGCCTTTTTCTATCAAGTATTTCCAACGATTGGTGATTATCTAGCAGGTGGTATTTTTAACAAAAAATAATTTTCTTAAGCTACTATCCAGCGATTTTTGATAGTAGCTTATTCATTGAAAAATATAGAAAGGACGTTTGATATTGAGAAAATCCACTCATCACTGGGTATATCCAGAAAAAGCAACGATACATACAGCATTTGGCGACATTTTAGCGCAGCAAAATATCCATCCAGTGATTCAAAAGTTACTCGTTCAAAGAAAAATAGATACAGCAGAAAAGCTAAATCAATTTTTAAATCCTAGTATTGAAAATCTATATGATCCATTTTTAATGCACGATATGCAAAAAGCAGTTGAACGTTTACAAATTGCAATTGAAAATGGTGAGTCTATTCTCGTATATGGTGATTATGATGCAGACGGAATCACAAGTACCTCTGTCATTGTCGAGACTTTAGAAATGCTTGGTGCAAATGTCAGCTATTATTTACCCAATCGTTTTAAAGACGGTTATGGGCCAAATGTCGATGTTTATCGGCAAAAAATTGAAGAAGGTATCGAATTAATTTTAACAGTTGATAATGGGGTTGCTGGTCATGAAGCCATTGATTATGCCAATCAGCAAGGGATAGATGTCATTGTAACCGATCACCATGAATTACCTGAACAACTTCCTGATGCATTTGCCATTGTTCACCCTAGACACCCTGAAGGCAATTATCCTTTTGGTGAATTGGCTGGAGTAGGGGTTGCATTTAAATTAGCCTGCGCCTTAATTGAAGAGGTGCCTTATGAATTATTGGAGCTAGTTGCAATTGGTACGGTAGCTGATATGGTTTCTCTAACTGAAGAAAATCGTATTTTTGTACGCTTAGGTCTAGAAATGATGAAACAAACGCAAAGAATCGGGTTAAAAACCTTAATGGAAGTCAGTGAAGTCAATCCTAAAGAATTAGATGAACAAACAATTGGCTTTGCACTTGCTCCAAGATTGAATGCATTAGGTAGACTGGATGACCCTAATCCAGCGGTTCAATTAATGCTGACTTTTGATGAGGAAGAAGCCTATCAATTAGCCAAACAAATTGATTTATGGAACCAAAAAAGAAAAGATTTAGTCGATGAAATCACCAGTCAAGCTATAGAAAAAATAAATTCCGAGAATTATGTTCATGTGATTGCTGGAGAGGATTGGCATGAAGGTGTGCTTGGTATTGTAGCTGGTAGAATTTTAAAAGAAACTGGGAAACCAACCATCGTTCTTTCTATTAACGAAAATAATCAGGCAAAAGGATCCGGCCGAAGTGTGGATAGCTTCAACCTCTTTGAAAGTATGGGACAAGTCAGAGAAATATTTGAAAAATTCGGTGGTCATCATTCTGCAGTGGGGCTGACTATCAAGTTAGAAAATATTGCTAAATTACAAGACCATTTGAATCAGTCGGCATTGAGTCAACATTTAACTTTTGCTGAAGGTTTACCACTTCAAATTGACGAAATCATTGAGATTAGTGAAGTGAGTGTGTCTTTAATTGAACAATTTAAAGTATTGGCACCATTTGGGATGGATAATCCTAGACCAAACTTCCTATTTAAAAATGTCAAAGTATCCCAAAAGAGGGCAATCGGCGCAAATCAAAATCACTTAAAACTAGTTGTTAATGATGAAAACAATCATCAATTAGATGTCGTCGGTTTCAATCAAGGCATGTACATTGATGAATTAGGCAATGAAAATATTAATTTGGTGGGGCAACTAAGTATCAATGAATGGAATGGCAATACTTCTTGTCAATTAATGCTCAGTGATTTTTCGATTGACGATTTACAGGTATTTGATTATCGTCCCAAAAAATTCTATCGTCAGTTGAACTTTGATTTACCAACTTTATATATCGCAAGTTTCGAAAAAAATCGAAAAAACTTCCAAAAAATTCTAGACAAGCCGATTTATTTAGTGGAAGAAATTGATGAAATGACTGATGTTATAAATTATCAACAAATTGTATTTCTGGATTGTCCATTACAAGCCGAGGATTACCTTAAAATTTATCAGCAATTCTCGGTTAGTCGCGTCTATTTTGTATGCTATACCCATGAAGATGCTTATGTAGATGGCGTTGGAAGCAAAGAACAATTTGCAAAATTATTCAAGTTTATCCAACAGCAAAAACGTATAGATGTCCGATATAAGCTTGATTTAGTGGAAAAATATCTCAAAATCCCAAAAAAATTATTAATTTTTATGATTCAGGTGTTTTTTGACTTAAAATTTGTTAAAATAGAAGATGGCGTGTTAAGCTATATCGAAAATCCACCCAAACATAGCTTAACAGAGAGTCAAACTTATCAAAATAGATTACAAAAGATTAAAACAGAAGAATTTTTCTTGCTGTCAAATCTGGAGACATTAAAGAATTGGTTAATCCATTCGCAGGAGGAACATTAATATGAATTTGAAAGATTACATTGCTAGTATTCCAAACTATCCATCTGAAGGTATTATTTTCCGTGATATTTCACCTTTAATGGCTGATGGTGAAGCTTACCGTGTAGCAACTCACGAAATCGTTGAATACGCAAAAGAAAAACAAATCGATATGGTTGTTGGACCAGAAGCACGAGGATTCATCGTTGGTTGTCCAGTTGCTTATGAATTAGGTGTTGGTTTTGCCCCTGTACGTAAAAAAGGAAAATTACCTCGTAAAACCATCGAAGTCACTTATGATTTAGAATACGGTACAGATACTTTAACTATTCATGAAGATGCAATTAAACCTGGTCAACGCGTACTTATCTGTGATGACTTATTAGCAACTGGTGGTACTATTAAAGCTACGATTGATCTTGTAGAACAACTTGGTGGTGTTGTTGCTGGTTGTGCCTTCTTAATCGAATTAAATGACTTACATGGTCGTGATAAAATTAAAGATTATGACATCATCACTTTAATGGATTACTAAAATCTTTTAAAAGTCATCAGCAGTTCAATCATTGAGCTGCTGATTTTTTTATATTAACGCTTCACTATGAACGACTCACACATAAGCCTCTTAAAGTAAAATATTGATATAAGGGGATTTGCTTTCTATTAAAAGATATGCTAATATAGTTTTATGGAAAATCACTGTTTTCTGTAAACCATAAAAGAGTGATTTTGCTACTATATATCCAAAGACATACTCCCACGGTTTTTAATCTTTTAATAGTCACTTCGATAATGACAATATATTAAAGGTTTTTATAGAGTTTTAGAAAGGATTTAGATATCATGCAAGCCACGCAAGCAACAGCTAAAGCCAAAGTATTGGAAAACTTACCAGGATATCCAGATTTTGCTCAAGAGTATTTTCAAAAGAAGATTGAAGAAGAATATTCATCCGTCACATTGTTTGAATATCAAAAAGAAATGAAACGTTTTTTAGAATGGCTTATTCGTGAAGGCTATTCAAAAGCAACATTAATGAAAGATATTCAAATAGCTGAATTAGATGTGTTGACCGAAAAAGATTTGAGCTTATACAAACGTGAACTTCAAAATCGCAAAAAAAATGTTTCAAAAGAAAAACAATCGTTATATGAAGAGTCTGGAGATGAGTTGCCTGGCTTATCAAAAAGTACCATTAAGCGCAGTCTTACAGCTTTACGATCACTCTTTAATTTTTTATCAACTACGATTAATGATGAAACCAACAAACCTTATTTATCTTCTAATCAAATGCAAGGCGTCAAAAATGTGAATGATTCGGTTAAAATGAGTGTCCGTACTAAAAAAATGGAGCCTATGATTTTCTTTGATAACGAAGGCTTAGCTTTTCTACAATTTATTGATCATCAATATCAAGAACTACTCACCACCCGTCAAGCCATTGCTGCATTTGAAAAAAATAAAATTCGTGACTTGGCAATCTTGGCATTATTTTTAGGAACTGGTATCCGTTTGTCCGAATTGGTCAACATTAATCTACGCGACATGGAATTAACGGATGAATCTATGCATATTCGGGTCATCAGAAAAGGTGGACAAATGGACTGGGTTACTGTAGCCTCTCCGATGATTTCCTACATTACTGACTATCTAGATACTCGCCAAACTACCTATCAAATTACAGAAAATGTCCAACCCCTCTTCTTATCAACTTATGGTGGTGCAGCTAAACGTCTAAAAGCCAATGCGATTGAAAAAATGGTTGATAAGTATTCTAAAGCCTATAATAAGCGGACCACTCCACATAAACTTAGACACTCCGTTGGTACGCAAATTTATCGAAAAACCGGCTCAATTGTTACCACTGCACAATTACTTGGTCAAAATAATACCAACTCAACTAGTATCTACACCCACATCGGTGCCAAAGAACAAGTCAACATCATGAATCATTTATACGATTAACACAAAACCAGCCATCATTGATTAGCATTGATGGCTGGTTGATTTTATTCAAAATAATAGTTTTTAAAATCATACTTATAGACACGATATAAATATTTTGTATCCGTTTTTTGTGTAAATCGTTGAATCAATTTACCGGAATTCGTATATTCTGCAAAAGTAGCTTGTTGACCGGAATCAACAATAATATGATTTTGATAATTTTGGACACTTGACACATAAGCTGAATAAGGAACATCAAAACTTTCCGCCAGTTTATAAGAATTTGTCTTTTCATCTACCAGATATTTCATATATTTAGAGGTTTTCCCTGCTGTCTTATCTGTAATTTCCGCTAAGGATATATCAATCCTCGAATCCATAATAGTCGAATTATTATTAAATAAGCTCAAATAATATTGGCCAGCTGATAAATCTTCTGCTGTCTCATACGTAATTGAATGTTGTCCATATTGAGAAGTAAAACTACCTTCTTTTTCTAGCAATAATTAGCCGCACTCTCCTACTCCCTGCCAAATTGCTTCATCCCCCATCATATATTCTACTTGATAGATGCCTTGCTCATCTGGTTTCAAGGCAAGAATAGTCGAAGTTTCCCGAGAGCTGACCAAGAGTTGCTGATTATCTGTTAATTGAAGACTATTGATATGAACAGGATCTAAATACCCTTTATTGTTGCTATGTTCTTCAATTCCTGTTGCTTTTTGATATAAATCAGGTAAAAGTTCTTCTTTTGATAACTCTATTGAATCATTTTAAATTTAAGCTTAACTTAAAACAGTATTCGAAGGGTAGCTACATCACATCTAAGCCGGCCTGCCTAGGAAAATCTTAAAACACGATGGATTTTCCTGTCATTCCGGACAAACTTAGCTGCGCGTAGCTGTTCGAGACCCTTCTCATAACCTGGATAAAAACAACCGATATACCATCAAAGTATATCAATTGTACAAAACTATAAGATTTCCTCTAATTGTTGTACTTGCTCTTTTGTCGTTGCCCAACTTGTTGCAAAACGAATCACCGTATGACTTTCATCATAATTTTCCCAAAAACCGACTCTTACCTGTTCTTGAAGTTGACTTAATTTTTGATTTTCAACGATGACAAAAATTTGATTAGTCGTTGTTTCAATGAAGAATGGGTATTTTCTTTCCTTAAGTAATTTTCTAATTTCATACGCACGCTCAATCGCATTTTGACTCATTTTAAAATAAAGATTATCAGTAAATAAAGTATCGAATTGAATCCCTAACACCCTTCCTTTGGCTAAAAGAGCACCATGTTGCTTGATTTGTGTAATAAAATGTTTAGGCGTATTACCTTTAGTGAATACCACCGCTTCACCACATAAAGCACCTACTTTTGTCCCACCAATATAAAATACATCCGCAAGTTGTGCTAATTCAGGGAGTGTCAAATCACAATCAGCGGCTTTAAGTCCATAACCTAATCTTGCGCCATCAATATATAGTGGAATTTGATAGTTTTGACAGATAGCTTTGATTGCAAGTAATTCATCTTTAGTATATAGCGTACCATATTCAGTTGGGAAAGAAAGATAGACCATTCCTGGGAATACCATATGTTCATGGTTTTCATCTGAGTAAAAAACCTGTAATAATTGACTCAAATCTTGCGCGGACATTTTTCCTAAATTTTCAGGTAGTGTTAAAACTTTATGACCGGTAAATTCAATGGCTCCAGCTTCATGTGAGGCAATATGACCTGTTTGGCAAGCAATGACACCTTCATACGGAGCTAACATCGTATCAATAATAATTTGATTCGTTTGAGTACCCCCTACTAAGAAATGAACATCTGCATCTGGTAATTGACAAGCCGCTTTAATTTTTTTCTTTGCTTGTTTTGTGTAGTCATCAGAGCCATAACCTGGTAATTGTTCGAAGTTGGTTTGGATAAACTTTTCTAAAATTTTAGGGTGCGCGCCTTCAGTATAATCTGATTCAAACGAAAGCATTCAAACATTCCTCCTTTTTTGCTATTTTATCAAATCTTTTTTCTAAATACAATTTATTTAATATAGGTATTATGTAAACTAAATTCTAGTATTGTGAATAAAAATACGAATGTGGTAAAATAAACATAGATTTTTTTGGAGGTGGCTACATGTATCTATTACTCGGACTATTTGTTGGAAGTCTTTTACCAATACAAACAGCATTTAATTCAAAAATGAGAGGTATCGTGCAATCCCCTTTTTTAGCTTCATTATTTTCATTTGCTATCGGTACGCTTTTTTTAGCTTTGATTGCAATTTTTCAAGGGGGGCCCTTATTGATTACCTCAGATGTTTTTGCCAGAACTCCTTGGTGGGCCTATCTTGGTGGTTTACTCGGAATGCTTGGACTAACAGCCAATATTCTACTTTTCCCGATTTTAGGTAGTGTTCAGACAGTCATATTACCTATTTTAGGCCAATTATTGATGTCAATTCTTATTGATCATTTTGGCTTATTTCATACCTTACTACGTCCATTATCATTCATTCGCTTTTTAGGACTTATTTCACTTGTTGTAGGAGTACTTTTCATTGTATTTTTACCAAGTTACCTGCAACAAAAACGTCAATTGATGAAAGAGACGAAAGAACATGCGCCTTCCAAATTTCTCTGGCAACTAACAGGTATTATAGCTGGTATGTTAATGTCCACACAAGTTGCTATTAATGGCTTTTTAGGTAAACAACTGCACTCATCTATCCAGGCAGCTTTTATTTCATTTTCGATTGGTACATTTTTAGTTTTAGTTGTTGTATTATCTGAAAAATCTTATCGAAAATTACAATTAAGCATCCTTAAACAGGCACCAAAATATGTTTATCTTGCCGGCTTTTTCGGAGCAAGCTATGCCTTTTGTAATGCGTATTTAGCACCATTAATTGGCACTGGAGCGGTGGTCACTCTTTCATTAGTGGGCCAAATTATTTCTAGCTTAGTCATCGATCAATTTGGATTACTAGGTGCTATTAAAAAACCAATCAAATTTATCCAAGTGATTGGCATTATATTTCTATTTATTGGTGTGTTAGGAATTGAACTTTATTAGAGAGGTGAAAATTGTGAAACAAAGAAACACTGGACCTGTAATTACTGAAGAGAGTAAATTAATTTCAATTATGATTCAACTTTACTATCAAAAACATCCAAACGATGAAATTGGTAAAGACGAAATGCTAAATTATGCGCTAGACCGACTTGCCTTTTGTCGCTTTGGTGAAAAGAAAACAACGTGTAAAAAATGCCCGGTTCATTGTTATCAGAAAAAATACCGTCAACAAATGAAAGTCATTATGCGCTATGCTGGCCCACGCATGTTATACCGTCACCCTATTTTTTCTATCAAACATTACTATCGACAATTGACAATAAAAGTAAAAAGATAATAAAAACAGCTATCTACACCAAGTATAAGGAATTAGATAGCTGTTTTACTTGTATTTATTCTCAAGATTTATCTATCAGCCCATCTTTTCTACTTTTTGTAAATACAATCCACATTGCAATCATATTACATGCTTGAATAATCAAATCGGATTAGTTGTTCATCTGTATTCACGACCGCATTCACTCCAAATGGGATAATACACCTTGGCATAGCATGACCAATATTTAAGTTATATACAATAGGTAGATTTGGCGTGGTAATTTCTTCTAACAATATTGCTTTATATTCCTCATAATAGGTTTCATTTTGCGGTTTTCCAACGAGAACACCTGAAACGACATCAAATATTCCAAATTCTTTTAAAGTGCAAATCATTTTTTTGAAAAATTCCGGTTTCGGCTTTTCTTCGCTTGTTTCTAGCAACAAAATTTTATTATGCCAGTCTGCTAGTTTTGGAAATATATGGTATTTATTACAAAGTTTTACTATCTCAGAATCACTTGAAGTATCTATCATTTCATAAATTGATTCTATACATCCACCTAATATTTTACCTTTAAACACCGATTTACCACGCAATCGTTCGAATCCAATATTACGATACTTTTTTAATTTTGTTCCAATAGCCTTTTCGCTAAAATCGATTCTTTCCTCATACCATACCTCACTAGGTCGTATTTGTGCAATTTTTCCTGTTGAGAGTAATTCTTCAAGGTATTTTTTAGTATAAGGTAACATTTCATTTGAGAGCTCACAAATATCAGGCAAAAATGCTTGTCCATAAAATGTTTTGATACCGATTTTGTTAAGCATAAAATGATTAACCGTTGTATCGGAGAAACCTAAAAATATTTTTTGTTTTACAACATTTTCTAATTTATTATTATCAAACAAATATGGTAACAATCTGTATGTATCTTCGCCACCAATTGCACATAAAATCATATCAATTGACTCATCTTTGAACGCCCTCATCAAATCGTCCGCTCTGCACTCGGGATGTTCTTTGATAAATGAAATACCTTTTTGCGCATTAGGTAAAAATTCAAAAGTAACGCCTAACGAATTTAATCTTTTTTTACCAATTGCTACTTGATGTTTTACAAAGCTTTCTCCAACTAAACCACTAGATAAACTTACAATTCCGATATGTATCGTAAAAACCCCCTTAATTGTTCAAAATCATCAATTCAATTTACTTACTTTATATATTCTAAGTTCAAAGAAAATTTATAAAATGATTGTATGAAAAAAGAGAAAGCCCGAGTAGACCCTCTCTCTCTTTTCAACAGATATATCCTAAAATTTTATTCTGCACTAAAAGCTAACCCGATTGCTTTTTCGCCTAAATGGGTACCAATTACAGGACCGAAGTAACCAATTTCTACTTGAATATCAGGAAATTGTGCTTCTAACTTCGCCTTTTCCTCTTTCGCAACTTCCAAATTATTGGCATGAATCACATAATATTTTACTTTGCCCGGACATTGTTGCGCACTTTCAAATACAAGTTCCTCCGCCTTAGCAAATGCTTTCTTACTTGAACGAATCTTTTCATGCAAGACAATTTTACCATCTTCAAAAGTTAAAATCGGCTTAATCTTCAATAAACCGCCAATAATCGCAGCCCCATTTGTTAAACGGCCACCACGTACTAAATTGTTCAAATCATCGACAATTAAAAAGGCGCGGGTATTTGAGCGAATATAATCCAAATAATCCAAAATTTCTTCAATAGATTTGCCCGCATCTTTCATTTCGAGTGCTTTTTGAACCATATTACCCATTGGCATGCTAGTAATTTTTGAATCAAATGGATGGATATTGATTCCCTCAATCGTTCCTTGTAAAGCAAATAAGGTATTGACAAAACCAGAAATCCCGCCTGATAAATGGATACTAATAATATCAGTGTAACCTTCTTTTGCTAATTTCTCATATAAGCTTACTACTTCACCTAAAGCTGGTTGAGAAGTAGTTGGGAATTCTTTAGAGGCTTTAAGCAAATCATAATATTCATCTGCATGGATATCAATGCCTTCATTATATATCTTGCCATCTAAAATAACAGGGATTGGTAATATATATAGATCCGGATGATTACTAATAGCTGTTGGTATAAAAGCCGTACTATCCGTAACAATTGCTAATTTCATAGAATTATAAATCCTCATTTCAATATATTAGTCATATTACATTAACTATAGCATAAATAAGTTGTAAATAAAATGAAATTCAGTTAATTTTTCAAAAAGTTTTCAATGGCATCTTGATTCATTTTTTTATCCACTTCTAAATAACTGCCAGCTTCATAGCTTTCACCATATTGCCATGAATTATCTACAGGAATACTCAAACGTTGAATCCCATTTGCATTTTTAGCCGCAATCAAACCATATTTTAAAATAAAGCTCATTGGAATATCATTGGGTGAATAACCCATCACTTTTCCTGCTGCATAAGGCATTTTAGAAATTGCTGAAAAACTTTTTACTTGTTTGAAGACCTCATTCATCACTTGTTGCTGACGTCGTACTCGGCCAAAATCGCCTTCTTCATCCATTCTAAACCGTGCATATTGTAATAGCGTAAAGCCATTCATTTTTTGTTGTCCTTTTTTAATTGGCACATCAATATAGGCACTCATATCTTTTTCAGCATCAATTTGAACGCCATCTGGAAATAATGCATCAATGACCTTCTCAAACGTTTTAAAATCAACTAAAAAATAATACTTACAGTCAATATTAAAGTTTTGTTTTAAAGTTTCACGTAATAATTCTGCCCCACCATAGGCATAAGAAGCATTAATCTTATTATCTCCTACGCCAGGAATTGTCACATAAGTATCACGCATAAAGGAAATAATTTTAGGTTTACTATTGAGCGAATTTCCCATGTGCAAGACCATAATACTATCTGAACGCGAATTTTCACCATCACGACTATCATTGCCAATCAATAAAATATTCTCGGAACCATCACTAGAAGTAACGCCATGAAACGTTTGAGCTGATTGGGTATGCTTTTCTTTTTTGGCTTCATTATACCCTTTTTGATAACCATATACACTATAAGCCCCTGCACCTAAAACGATCAAAAGTAAGAGAACAAATAACTTTCTGAATGGATGATGTTTTTTTGGTAACTTCTTAGTAGAATGCACATTTTGGTGATGTTCATGATGATGTTGGGGCTGTTTTTGATATATTTGTTGTTGATTTTCATAGCTATTTTCAACATTTCGATGAGTATCCTCTTCAAAATGATGCGCTTGTTCTTCGTGCCGATTTCTTGTTTTACGAGCAAAGCGATTCGCATGATGTTCAGATTGACGTAATTCATCGCGCAATTTTTTATTTTTTTCCATTCGATTCATAAAAAATAACCTCCACCTAAGTCAAATCCATTGTAGCATAGTTTACCTATAAACGAATCTGAAATGGGGAGGATTTAATATTTTTTAAAATTTTCACATCCAAATTAGCTGTGATGTAAAACTGGATACATTCCTAAATTCTGTACCACACAGCCTAACGCTTCTAACTCTTCTATCGCATTTTGATACAAGATATGTGGACGATTAACTTGTAAATCAACAATAAAGAAGTACTCTCCTAATTTGGTTTTTTGTGGTCTAGACTCAATCTTTACTAAGTTTAAATCACGCCAAGCAAATGCAGCTAATACTTTATGTAAGGCCCCCGGACTGTCTTTAGGTAAGGTGATATACAATGTTAATTTTTGCTCACTGGTTGTTAACCGTGAAGTATCGAAATGCTTCTTTCCTAAAATCCAAAATCGTGTCTGATTAAAGTCATTATCTTGTATATTTGAAGCTAAAATTGGCACTTGATAAAATTTGGCTGCTTGTTTACCGGCAATTGCAGCTAAACTTTTATCTTTTCTTTGCGCAATTTCAAGCACCGCAGCTGTAGTTGACTGAACGGGTTCTAAGAAAGCGCAAGGAAAATGCTCTGCAATATACTTTTGACATTGGGCTAAAGCTTGTGGATGCGATAAGATTTTCTTGATTTGTTTTGCATCATAACCAATCAGTTGTTGGTGGATGGGTAAAACTATTTCAGCTTGCACGTAACACTCTTTTTGATCATACAAACGATCCACACTAGCATGGACAGAACCTTCAAGCGAATTTTCAATTGGAACCAAGGCAAAATCAAGTTTTCCCTTTAATAAAGCATCTATACATAGTGGAATAGAAGCAAGTTCTACCACTTTTTGATGATCAACGACTTGTTTTAACGCTTGAAAAGAAAATGAATTGACCGGTCCTAAATAGCCAATCGTTTGCTGCGCTTGAATAATTTGTTGCACCACTTCATCTACAGTTAAGCATGAAGTATCAATAGTTAATGACGCAACCTCATTGTAAAAAGGTTTGCGCTCTTGATAAATTTTTTTGATTTGCTCAGCCGTTTTATTTTGGACCACGGGGCGAATGTTTTGCTTATCCCCAAAAATCCGCTTCACAAGAACATCGCCTTGACAATCTAAAAACACCACCCAAGCATCCTTTAAAAGATCACGATTGGTTTTAGAGAGTACAACGCCTCCACCTGTCGCAATAATTCCTGTTTGTTGTAAAGACTCTTGTAAAACTCGTGATTCTAATTTTCGAAAGGCAGCTTCTCCTTGTTTGGCAAAAATAGTAGGAATAGACAACTGTGCACTTTCTTCAATTTTTTTGTCCAAATCTACAATCGGCATAGCTAATTTTTCAGCTAATAATTTTGCTACAGTACTCTTACCAGCACCCATATATCCTACTAATACTATTGTTGTTTTCACATTTAACCCTCTTTTAATTTATTAAACTAGCTAAATCTTCAAAGAAATGTGGATAAGAAACGGCTACAGCTTCAGCCTTGTCTAATTCGACTATCTCCTCTGTTAAAAGTGCAGCAATCTGTAACATCATACCAATACGATGATCTCCTCGCGAACTTACCTTTCCACCATGTAGTTGAACTGGACCATGAATAATCATGCCATCATCAGTTGGTTCAATATTCGCACCTAGTTTTTGTAGCTCTTCACAAGTTGCATCAATACGATTGGTTTCTTTTACTTTTAATTCTTGGGCATCTTTAATAATAGTTGTACCTTCTGCTTGCGTGGCTAATAAAGCAATGATTGGTAATTCATCAATTAAACGTGGGATATCCGCACCTTGAATAGTGGTTGCCTTAAGCGTAGACGAAGTAACAGTAATCGTCGCAGATTCATTCGCTTCATCGATTTCACTGAGTTCAAATGTACCGCCCATTGCTTCTAACACATCTAAAATACCAGTACGCGTTGGATTAATCCCCACATTTTTCAAGACTACTTGACTGTTTTTCAAAATTGCGGCTGCCACGATAAAGAAAGCTGCTGATGAAATATCACCTGGCACAATCACTTCTTGACCGGTAAGTTGTTGTGGACCTGTAACACGAATCGTTTTTCCTGATACTTCAATCTCGCCGCCAAACTGTTTAATCATTTGTTCTGTATGATTTCTAGAAGGTTCTTTTTCAATAATGGTGGAAGTTCCTTGAGCTTGCAAGGCCGCAAAAATAATGGCTGATTTTACTTGAGCACTTGCGACGGGCATTTCATACGTGATAGGTGATAATTTTGCGCCTTGAATACTAATTGGCGGATATTGCGTATTTTCAAAGCCAACTAGATGAGCACCCATTTGATTGAGCGGTGCCATTACCCGTTGCATGGGACGACGATTTAAATATTCATCGCCAAAAAGAGTTGTTTGAAAACTTGTTCCCGCTAATATCCCCATCATCAAACGGATACTTGTACCAGAATTACCTAAATCAATTGGACCCAATGCTGGTTTTAATCCTTCAAATCCAACTCCTTGAATAGTGATTGTTTGTCCATCATCTTCAATCGGAACCCCTAATTCTTTAAAACCATTTAAAGTACTTAAACAATCTTCTCCTCGTAGAAAATTCTTAACGGTTGTCGTGCCTTTTGCAATCGCCCCAAACATAATACTGCGATGAGAAATAGATTTGTCAGCTGGAACTTCGATTTGACCATTTAACTGTTTTGCACGTAGTAACTCCATAATATCCTTCTTTCTATTTTTACTTTACTCTACAATGATAAGGGGTGTTGGCTTCGATACAGGCTTTACCCGCTAAAAGATCGGCCTGGTTCTTAAAGGAAACTTGTAAAACCCCGATAATATCTTCACGCGTTTCTAAAATCTTGATATTAATAATCGATAAATTGACTTGACCTAATAAAGTGGTTACTTCAGCGATGACCCCTGGTTTATCCGGTACATCTATAAATAAATCATGGAAAGCCGGGATCGCACCATTACTATGAAGTGGCAAGCGATCTCTGGTATCTTTCGCATTTTCAAAAAACTGATAAATTTGTGTTTGGTTATCAGATGTTAACCAAGACTTTACTTCAGCCATTTTTTCTTGCCATTGATCAATCAAGTGAATTAAAGACGTTTGATTACTCAATAAAATATCTGTCCACATTTTAGGATCTGAAGAAGCAATCCGTGTGATATCTCTAAATCCGCCAGCAGCTAATCTTTTAGCATGCGGATGAAGTTGATTAAATTGATTCGCTTGATTCACCAAAGCTGCGGCAATAATATGCGGTAAATGACTAAGCATCGCCGTAATCTCATCGTGCTCTTGAGGTGTTAAAATAATTTGTTTGGCTCTTGTCCCACTAAATAAATCTGTTAATTCAGCTACACGCGGATTTTGCTTATCAAGTGGGGTGAAAATATAATAAGCATTTTCAAAAAGATTCACATCGCTTGCTTGAATCCCTGATTTATGCGAACCTGCCATAGGATGTCCACCGATAAAATCAAAATTTAAGGTCTGGGCAAATTCACTAATTTCACACTTAGTACTACCTGCATCTGTAACTAAAACTGATTCTTTTAAGGAATATTGATTTAATTGTTTTAGATAATCCAAGGAAATCTTAACAGGCACTGCTAACAAAATAATATCTGAAGTTTGCGCAACTTCCTGTAAGTTTTGGGTAAATTCATCAATAACTCCTCGTTTGACCGCTGTTTTCCCAGAAGTAAGATTAGCATCAAAACCAATAATGTGATAATCCGGATGAGCAAGTCGAATGCATTTGGCTAAAGATCCTCCGATTAAGCCTAGACCTATCACTAGAATTTGCTTAGTATGCTTTAAGGTATTCACGATAACGACTAACCTCTTCTACTAATTCTTCAAAGGAATCACTGGCAAATTTTTCTAATATTTCACCTGCTACCACAGTGGCCACAACATTTTCACAAACCACACTAGCCGCTGGGACTGCCGTTGAATCTGAGCGTTCGATACTTGCTTTGTAAGGTTCTTTGGTATCAATATCCACACTCAGTAATGGTTTATACAAAGTAGGAATTGGTTTCATCACACCACGTACAATCAATGTTTCTCCATTTGTCATACCGCCTTCAAAACCACCTAAACGATTGGTTTTACGTGTATAGCCATTTTCTTGATCCCATTGAATTTCATCCATGACTTGAGAACCTGGTAAATTTGCCATCTCAAAACCGATACCAAATTCTACTGCTTTAAAGGCATTGATACTGACCACCGCTTGAGCAATTTTTGCATCTAGCTTTTTATCCCATTGTACATAGCTACCTAATCCAGCAGGAACATTATCCAGTTGTACTTCCACAATTCCGCCAATCGTATCGCCATTTTTCTTGGTTTGGTCGATTAAGTCTTTCATCGCTTGTTCCACACTTGGATCAATGACGCGTAATTCTGACTTTTCTGAGATGGCTTTGATTTCAGCCACGCTTGGATAATTTTCTGGATTGACGCTAATCCCACCTAGTTTTACAACATGGCCAGCTACAGTAATATCTAGTAAAGACAATAATTTCTTACATACTGCACCAATTGCCACGCGCATCGTTGTTTCACGCGCGGAGGAACGTTCCAATACATTACGCAAATCATGGTGATGATACTTCATACCACCTACTAAATCCGCATGTCCAGGACGAGGTTTAGCCACACGACGCAAATGACGTTCCTTTTCTTCAACTTCACTGACACTCATGACCGTTGTCCAGTTTTTCCAGTCTTTATTTTCAACGACTAAAGTTACCGGTGAACCCAAAGTCTTACCATGTCTAACACCAGAAGTAATGCGAACCTGGTCTTTTTCAATTAACATTCTGCCACCACGGCCATAACCGGTTTGTCTTCTTGCTAATTCTATATTGATATCTTCTACTGTTAAAGGCATGCCCGCAGGTAATCCTTCAATAATTGCTGTCAACTCTGGTCCGTGTGATTCTCCAGCTGTAAAGTAGCGCATAAATTAATTCTCTCCTTTAATGTATTCTTTAATATTTTCTATTGGAATTGGCGTAATTTGCGCTTGGCCAATTTCTTTTAAGGTAATAATCTTCAATTGGCTTCCACGTGCTTTTTTATCATGCGTAATCGCCGTATAAATAGCTTGTTCATCTAATTCAGGATAGCTCGTTGGTAAATGGAATCTTTCTAGCATGGCTTTTAACGCTTGGGTAGAATTCTCAGGTGAAAGGCCTAGCGCTTCAGCATGCGAATTTATCATCATCATCCCGATTGCTACTCCTTCACCGTGACTGACCACGCCATAACCTGCTGTATTTTCAATGGCATGTCCAATGGTATGACCAAAATTCAAAGTTAAACGACTTCCATGATCAAAAACATCTTCTTCAACGACTTTTTTCTTGACGTTTAATGCTGCCGTAATGACTTTTTCGGCATGGTTTAATAAATCATGTTCATCAGAAAGCGTCCCTAAAAATTCCCAAAGTACTTTATCCGCAATCGCCGCAGATTTGACAATTTCAGCAATCCCTTCACGAATCCGACGGTCATCTAAGGTTTGCAATACAAAAGGGTCAATTAAGACGCCATCTGGTTGGGCAAAGGTTCCCACTAAATTTTTCGCCTTTTGGGTATTGACCGCTGTTTTTCCGCCAATACTGGAATCAACTTGAGCTAAAAGTGTGGTTGGAATTTGCAAGAAATGAAGGCCACGCATAAAGGTTGAAGCCACAAAACCAGCTAAATCGCCTACTACGCCACCACCTAAGGCAATAATTCCATCACTTCTAGTAAAGCCTAAATCGGCTAATTGATCATACAAATCACTGGCACATTGTAATGACTTAGATTTTTCTCCAGCCGGAACCACCAATACTTCTGCTTCAAAGCCAACGCCATTTAATTCTTGCTTGACTTTGTCTGCATATAATTTTTCTACATTGCTATCCGTAATAATGGCAATTTTTTGCTCTTTCCATAAAGATTTCACCCATTGACCACAGTTATCTAACGCGCCTTTTTTGACAATAATTTGATAACTATGATTTGGTAAATTGACTGCTAACATAAAATCGCCCCTTAAGCTTCAATTTGTTTGATTTTCATCATTGCATCCACTAAAATATTGACTTCTTTCATCATTTGCAAATAGGTCTTTTCATTTAATGATTGCATGCCATCTGACCACGCATTTTGTGGATCTGGATGAATTTCAACAATCATCCCATCAGCACCAGCAGCAACCCCAGCTCTTGCCATCGGAGTGACTAAATCCCACACACCGGTACCATGACTTGGATCAACAATGATTGGAAAATGACTTAATTTTTTGATTAAAGGTACAGCACTCAAGTCAAACGTATTTCTTGTAGCTGTTTCATAAGTTCGAATACCACGTTCAATAAAGATAACCGGACTTTTTTCTTCAACTGCAATATACTCTGCTGCATTTAACCACTCATCTATTGTACCAGAAATTCCACGTTTTAGGCCAATAGGTTTGCCTGTTTTCCCAACCGCAGATAATAATTTAAAGTTTTGCATATTACGAGCACCGATTTGAATAATATCACTGTAATGAGCAACCATATCTATATGGGCTTCATCCATCACTTCAGTAATGACTTTCATATCAAACTCATCCGCTGCTTGACGAATATATTTCAAGCCTTCTTCGCCTAACCCTTGGAAAGCATAAGGAGACGTTCTTGGTTTGAAAGCACCACCACGTAAGATTTTCGCACCACCCGCTTTAGCCATTCTTGCTGTTTCACGAATTTGCTCTAAACCTTCAATCGAACAAGGGCCTGCCATAGTCACAAAAGAACCATCGCCTATTTTCACACCATCCACATCAACCACCGTATCTTGCGGGTGGAATTCACGAGAAGTTAATTTATAAGTGTTTGAAATACGCATAGTTTTTTCAACACCTTCATAACTTAAAAAGGCCACATCTTGAATAGAACGTGTATCACCAATCAAACCTAAAACAACTTGTTCACTTCCTTGGTTTAATTGATAGGTTAATCCTTCCGCTTCCACTCTTTGAATCACTTTGTTTAATTGTTCTTTTGTTGCTCTTGGTTTCATAATAATAATCATTTGACCAACATCCTTTCTATTTTTCCTTTTTAAAATAAATGTTCCTTCACATAATCTACTGGCATCTCTTGGTTTGTCCATAATTTAAATGCCGCTGCGCCCTGATGTAACAACATGCCAAGTCCATTGATTGTCAACGCGCCTTTTGCTGCAGCCACTTTTAATAATTTGGTTTCTCGTGGATGATAAATGGCATCATACACAGGTAAATCAGATCTTAAAACTTCTTTATCAATTGGTAGTTCATCAACATTAGGGTACATCCCGACGCTCGTTGCATTGACCAATAATTGACTCTTGTTCACTGCTTGATAAACAAGTGCTTGGTCTTCAAGTGAAATGAGCTCAATTGGACAATTCGTCGCTTGCATAATTGCCTGTATTTTTTCTTGATAAGTTTTAAAATGAGCACTTGGACGGTTCAGTACATAGATTTGTTTTACACCATCTAAGGCCGCTTGAGTAATCATCGCCGTAGCTGCTCCGCCTGCACCAATGATGGTAATCGTTTGTCCAATGATATCAATTTGATTTTCGGCAAGACTAGCCATAAATCCGATACCATCTGTATTATGACCAATCAATTTTCCCTCATGATTCACAATAGTGTTGATTGCGCCGATGATTTTGGCTGCTGGCGAAAGTTCGTCCACGTAGTCTAGTGCAGCAACCTTATGTGGCATAGATAAATTTACCCCTAACATTTGCATATTACGAATAGCTTGAATTTGTGTGGGTAAAGCTTCTTTTGTTACTTCAAACGCTAGATAGACCGCATCAATTCCTAATTTTGAAAAGCTTAAATTATGCATTTTAGGAGATAAACTGTGACGAGCAGGATTAGCATAAAAACCAACCAATCTTGTTTGTCCACTGATTTCTTCAATACTTTTCATGTTTTCCCTCCTTATAAAATAAAAAAACGTACACTTTAAATGTCTACAACAATCAAAGTGTACGTTAAAAGAAAAAAGCCACTGTAGATTGTTGCGTTCTCTACGTGGCTAGTGTATGCAAGATTAAATGCTTTAGCCATCATAGATACAAACATACTTTTCGTTTGTACCCATAATGAATATGAATACAAACCTATCTAAAATAGCTAAAGTAAAAATTATTCAGTTTTTGCGGATTATTCTTTTTCATATCGATTCGCTCCAAACTGATGTAAGATTGATAACAGTATAAGCCGTGTACACGCAATTGTCAATACGGAAAATGAGAAATTATTAAAAAAAGTGAAAAATAAATGAATAAACTAAATAAAGTCATCTTCAAAAAAGTGTAAAACTTCATTCATCGTCAATTTTGCTTTTTCTTCATTTGATAAATCCTTAATAATCTTCCCTTTTTTCAATACAATTAAACGATTACCATATTTCAGTGCATCTTCCATGCGATGGGTAATCATCATACAAGTTAACTGCTTTTGTTCAACAATTTCGGCTGTTAAATGCATTAATTGTTTGGCTGTTTTTGGATCCAATGCCGCTGTATGTTCATCAAGTAATAATAATTTTGGTGATTGGATAGTAGCCATTAATAAACTTAAAGCTTGTCTTTGTCCGCCAGATAAATCACCAGTCGCACTTTGTAGATGGGCTTCGAGTCCATTTCCGATTTGGGCACATAATTGATAGAATTCCTCTTGATATTGACTAAGTTTTCTTAACTTTAAGCTCCGTTTTTGCCCACGAAATTTTGCTAATAATAAATTTTCAGCTACAGTCATTCTAGGTGCAGTCCCCATTTTAGGATCTTGGAAAACGCGAGCAATAAAAGGCGCTCTTAATTCTTCACTAAGATGCGTAACTTCTTGATTATCGATAAAAAGCTTACCGGAAGTAGCTGGCAAACTCCCCGAAATCGTATTAAAAAGTGTACTCTTACCGGCACCATTTCCACCTAAAACCGTCACAAAATCACCGGCATTAACCTGAAAATCAATATGATCCAATAGTACTTTTTCTTCATTGCTACCATTATGAATGATTTTAGTAATATTTTCTAATCGTAACATACTCATTTACTCATCCCCTCTAAACCTGTCTTTAAGTTCAGCGCTTTTCTCAATTGTGGAATTAATAGACAAATCGCTAATATCATGGATGAGAAAATCTTGATGTATGTTGTAGGGAAACCAACCTTAATAACGAATAGAATTAATAATTGATATATAATACTACCAATAACGATGGCTATTAAACGTTCAAATAAAGTTAAATTTCCATATAATACTTCACCAATGATAATCGAAGCCAAACCAATAACGATGACCCCTACGCCTTTAGAGACATCTGCATAACCATCATGTTGGGCAATTAAGGCTCCAGATAAAGCAATCACGCCATTAGACAAAACTAAACCTAAAATTTTCATCGCATCTGTATGGATTCCTAATGATTTGGCCATCGTTTCATTATCACCCGTCGCAATATAGGCTTGTCCTAATTGAGTATCAAAAAAGAAATACAATAATGCAACGATAATCGCAACAATGATGAAGCCCATAAAAACAATATCAAAATAATCTGGAAGAGGCATCTTATTAAAAAAGTCAAAAAGTCGCTGTTGGTGCAATAATGAAAGGTTTGGGGACTGCATCACAAATAGCATTACAGAATTTAGCCCAGACATGACTAAAATTCCTGCTAAAATAACAGGTATTTTGCCTTTCGTATAAAGCAAGCCTGTCACTAGCCCAGCCCCCATACCAGCTAAAATTCCTAATAGAGTTGCTAATACTGGTGAAATTCCCTGCGTAATTGCTGTAACACAAACTGCCCCACCCAAAGGAAATGAACCTTCTGTCGTCATATCCGGGAAATTTAAAATACGATAAGTCATAAAGATACCTAGACCAAGGACACTCCATAAAAGTCCTTGACCGATTGCTGAAATAATCATTTTAACCTCCAAACGTTTTCATAAAAAAATTTAAAATAAGTGAAATAAGTCCAAGCCAGACCTATTTCACTATATCATGTTTATTATTTATTGCCTACAATTTGCGCCTCTTTTTTCACATTATCTGGAATTTGAATCCCTAAAAATTCAGCTTGTTTTTCATTTAAGACGGTCACACCTTCTTTAAAGGTATAGACTGGCGTCACAGAAGGATCAGCACCTTTTAGAATTTGCACGACCATTTGTCCTGTTTTCTTACCTAAAGTATATTGATCAATCCCCACAGTTGCTAAACCACCTTGTTCAACCATCGTATCTACTGAAGTAATAATTGGTGTTTTAGATTTATTTGCTTCTCCAACGACTGCTTGCATCGCATTGGCAATCGTATTATCAAGAGGAATATAAATAAAATCAACATTTTGGCTCATCACTTGAACGGTTTGCGCAATTTCATTGGTTGAAGCAACTGGATATTCTTTCACTGCCATCCCAAGTGATTCCGCTGTTTTGCTAGCTTCATTCACTTGATATTTTGAATTGACTTCTGTTGATGAATAAAGCATCCCTACTGTTTTTGCATTTGGCAATAATTCTTTTCCTAATTTAATTTGAGAAGCAACTGGTGGTTGGTCAGATACACCGGTAACATTTCCTCCAGGATTGTCTAAACTAGCCACTAATTTTGCCCCTACAGGATCAGTAACTGCCCCTAAAACAATCGGAATATCTTTGGTCGTATTCGCTAAACTTTGGGCAGCTGGTGTCGCAACCCCAACCAATACATCGGCTTTTTTATCGACTAACTGTTGACTCATCGTCGCTAATTTACTTTGATCGGCTTGACCATTTTGAAAGACAATCTTTAAATTCTTACCTTCTTTATAGCCAGCTTCTTTTAAAGCATCTTTCACTCCCTTTGTAATCGTATCTAAAGCTGGATGTGAAACAAACTGTAAAATACCGACTGTTTGCACTTTATCCTCAGCTTTTTTTGATGTTTTTGCTGGTGCGTTCATTGTTTGATAGATAAAAAAGCCAATTACAACGGCAATAATTACAACGACACTAGCGATTAATCCCTTATTTTTCATCATTCATTTCTCCTAACTCATTAAAATTTCATCTTTTAAAAAATAAAAAAGCAACCTCCTATTTGGAAATTGCCTAAACAAAAACCGCATAGGATCGACATCTATGCGGGTAAATTCAATTATAACCGGCATAGATACAAACTTTTTCGTTCATTAAAAAGATTGTATCTATGGAATAGCCCTCAATACAATCTTATCTACGCCAAAAACGCCATGCTTTGTATGCTGTGTTTTGCTTTGATAATTTCATAATGACGACCTCCTAAATTTGATGGTTCTAATATACAAAAATTTTTAAGACTCGTCAATAAAAAAATGAAAAATTTTTAATCTTTCTCTATTAGTTTACATAATACAAATACATCTAGATAATAGAGATTATATTTTATTTTTAATAAGAACTTAGCTATAATAAGTAAAGTAATCTGAAAGAAACGAGGAAAGTATATGTCATTTGATGGAATCTTTACCCACTTAATGGTTGATGAATTAAATCAACAACTAAGTGGTGGTCGAATCAGTAAAATTCATCAACCCTATGAAAATGAAATTATCTTAACTATCCGGTCACAAGGAAAAAATCATAAATTATTAATCTCTGCGCATCCAAGTTATGCACGTATCCAATTAACACAAACCCCTTATGTTAATCCAGATACACCGCCAAATTTTATTATGATGCTTAGAAAATATCTAGACGGTGCCATTTTAGATTTTCTAGAACAAATCGACAATGACCGGGTTGTGCATTTTCATATCAAAAAGCGCGATGAACTCGGAGATATGCAAGAAATTATTTTGATTGTGGAACTTATGGGCAGACATAGTACGATTTGCTTAGTGAACAAACAAACAGGTAAAATTTTAGATGCTATTAAACATATCGGCAGCTCACAAAATAGTTATCGCCAATTACTTCCCGGTGTCGAATATGTTCATCCACCAAAGCAAACAGCAGCTAATCCATTTACAATCGATAAAGTACGGCTATTTGAATTACTCTCACAAACCAATGAATTAAATACCAAATACTTACAACAAAACTTTCAAGGACTTGGAAAAGATACCGCCAGTGAGTTACTCTATCGTTTACAACAACATCCGAACGATAAAATCCAAGTTTGGCAAACATTCTTTCAAGAGTTAAAACAAGTTCAGCCAACTTTAACACGTATTAATCAAAAAGAATTTTTCAGCCCAATTATTTTTACTTACCAAACAAATAAGGCTGAAGAAATCCAAGAATTTGAAACATTAAGCGAATTACTTGAAGCCTTTTACCATGATAAAGCCCAACGAGATCGCGTACGCCAACAAGGAAATGAATTAATCAAAAAAGTGGAAAATGAGTTAAGTCGAAATCAAACCAAGCTCAAAAAGCGTGAACAAACCTTAGCAGAATCCGAAAATGCTGAGATTTTAAGACAAAAAGGCGAATTACTCACTACCTTCATGTCACAAGTACCCAAAGGAGCTGAAAAAGTAACTTTAGATAATTATTACGAAAATAACCAGCCATTAACAATCTCTTTAAATCCAGCCTTATCTGCTAATCAAAATGCGCAAAAATATTTTCAACGCTATCAAAAATTGCGCAATGCTGTCAAATTAATTCACAAACAAATTGATGAAGCAAAAGCCGAAATCGATTATCTTGAATCCGTTCTGGCGCAATTAGAGCTAGCTGAACCAACTGAATTACAGGGAATTCGTGAAGAACTAGTCAGTCAAGGCTATTTAAAAAACAAACAAATCAAAGGAAGTAAAAAAGCAACACCAAGTAAACCAGATAGCTATCAAACATCAAGCGGCATTGAAATTCTAGTTGGTAAAAATAATTTACAAAATGATCAATTAACCTTAAAGCAAGCTAAAAAAACGGATTACTGGTTCCATACCAAAGATATACCTGGATCACATGTCATTTTAAAAACGGACCAACCAAGTAATCAAGATATTTTAGAAGCAAGTGAACTAGCAGCCTACTTCTCAAAATATCGCTATTCAGCCCAAGTGCCTGTTGATTGTGTACAAGTCAAATATATCAAGAAACCAAATGGTGCAAAACCGGGCTTTGTCATCTATACCAACCAAACGACTAATTTTGTCACACCTAAAGCTGATGTTATCGAACGTTTAAGAAAACACTAATGAAAAAACGTTATCTTTCCAAATAGGTCAGATAACGTTTTTGTTATTATTCGTGATAATAAATCAAGCGTCCTTTTCTCTTTTGTAAGGGGCGATTATTTTTAAGAAGTAGTTCATTTTTAAACATTTTAATAAATTCGCTATTCATTTGCCCTACTTCATCAAAAACAAACCATTGAATCGGTCCTACAGTAGGCGGTGTTGTTAAGGAACCGACATAATGATAATAACTTTTTTTATTTGGTAAAAAGATATCCGGATTAAACCACTGGATATGATGATCAAAATCCCAAATTTCATCTCCATGATCGTGACAGATGTGATTGGACATAAAGACAGTCTCAAATAAGATGCCCACAACCAGATTCACTTGTTTTTTACTAGTATGCACCAAATGAAATTCTAAAGGGGCTTGAATTTCATCTAGCACATGTTCACTAGGCATATGAAAATGAATATCGGTTAAAAAATATTTTTCACCTTGATAAACCAAATGTGAAAGTTGGTCAAAAGGAATAAAGTGAATGGTATTTTTGAACTCCTTCTCGGTAAATTTTTGCTTCTGATAAAAGAATTGAATCTTCTCTGATGCTGGAATCGCTATTGTTTCTTGCTTTTTTAAATGAATCGGGGATTGATAGGCAAAGTTCGCTCCTTTTTTAAATCTATCGCACAATAAATGCCAATACTCTGGTCCAGTTTTCCCACTATAATCCCAATAAACCTCTAAATTTTGATGCATCGCTTTCACCGTCCTTTATCATAAAAGGCTAATACTCACTTTTCGAATAATTAAAAGTAAGATTAGCCTGATATCCTTATATTAACATAAATGGGTTACTTTAACCAATTTTCTGGATCATGTTTCCAAGCTGTAAGTAAAGCTAAGTCATCCTCTGAAATATAACCTTCTTCAAGAGCAGTTTGAATAAGCGTTGTATAATTGGTCAAGGTAACAAGTGGTAATTGGGCTGTATTAAAATTAGTCGCTCCTTTTGGTAATTCATAGGTAAAAATAGCTGCTACCCCTAAGACATCAGCTCCTTCTCGTTTGGCTGCCTGACATGCTTCTAGTACACTTCCACCTGTAGAAATTAAATCTTCAATTACAACCATTTTTTGACCAGGGGTAATTTGACCTTCAATTTGATTGCCTTTTCCATGATCTTTCGCTTTACTGCGGATATACACCATTGGTAAATCTAAAATTTCTGCTACCCAGGCAGCATGCGGGATCCCAGCAGTTGCAGTGCCAGCAATAACTTCGACTTCAGGAAATTGCTTTTTGATTTTTTCAGCTAACCCCTTGGCAATTAAACGACGAACCTTAGGAAAACTCATCGTTAAACGGTTATCACAATAAATTGGACTCTTAATCCCACTCGCCCAAGTAAAGGGTTCATTTGGGCTTAAAAATACCGCCTTAATCGCTAATAAATTTTGTGCTACTTGTTGTTCAATTGATAGACTCATTCTTCACCATTCCATTCTTTTTTAATTGCTTGGTAAGCTTCATAAGGATTCTCAGCTTGGGTAATCGGTCTTCCCACCACGATAAAATTAGCGCCATATTCTTTGGCTAAGGCTGGGGTTACCACACGTTTTTGATCACCAACTTGACTACCACTTGGACGAATACCAGGAGTTAAACAGACAAAATCATCGCTTGTTGCTTGGTGGATGGCACTAGCTTCCAAGGCTGAACAAACCACTCCTGCTAATCCAGCTTGTTGGCTACATTTGGCATAATTAATCACACTTGCTAATAAATCACCAGGAATTTTTTGTTCTTGGTTCATCTGTTCTTGGCTAGTAGAAGTTAACTGCGTAACTGCAATTAACATAGGCACTTTTCCATTGCTTCCTTCCGTTAGTCCTTTTAGTGCTGCTTGCATCATTTGAATGCCACCTGCTGCGTGAACATTGGTTAATTTTACACCAAGTTTAGCAATTCCTTTCATGGCTTTCTCGACCGTGTTGGGAATATCATGTAATTTTAAATCTAAAAATATATCATGACCTTGTTCTTTTAAAAATTGGACAATCGCTGGGCCTTCTTGATAAAATAATTCCATTCCAATTTTCACAAATAGTGATTCGTCTGCAGGGAATTTCGCTAAAAATTGTTCGATTTGCGCTTTAGAAGCAAAATCTAAGGCAATGATAGGTCTATTTTCTTGCATTTTTCTTTTCCTCTCTCACTTCTTGAATGAATTGGGATAGACTTTCAATTCCTAGTTCATCCATCCGCTTTGGTAAGGCCTCAATTAATTTTGGACAAATATAAGGGTCCGTGAAGTTCGCTGTGCCTACCGCTACGGCACTCGCTCCAGCAAGATACATTTCAATGACATCATCAACATGCATTACGCCCCCCATCCCAATAATAGGTAAATCAGAAACGCTCGCTACTTGATGGATTAAGCGAATAGCTACTGGTTTAATAGCCGGACCAGACAAGCCACCTGTTTGATTAGCTAAAATTGGTTTTCGGGTATTTAAATCAATGCGCATCCCTAATAAAGTATTAATCATTGAGAAGCCATCAGCGCCGGCACTTTCAACCGCTTGAGCAATTTGGATTATATCCGTAACATTTGGTGAAAGTTTGACATAAATTGGTACACTACTGACCTTTTTAACCGCGGTGACTAAATCAAATATCACTTCAGGATTAGTACCAAAGGCAATTCCGCCATGTTTGACATTTGGACAAGAAACATTTAACTCGATGGCATGTACATTTTTGGCATCCCCGATTTTACCACAAACCTCGATATAATCTTCTTTTGTAGAACCAGCAACATTGGCAATAATTGGTAATCGTGGAAATTCTTTTGCTAAATGGGGCAAGATTTCATTCATGACAACTTCTAACCCCGGATTTTGTAAACCAATTGCATTCAACATGCCACTGGGTGTTTCTGCCACACGCGGCGTAGGATTACCAAAGCGAGCAAGAGGCGTGGTTGCTTTAATCATAACTGCCCCGAGCTGCTCAATATCATAATATTTGGCATATTCTTTCCCAAATCCGAAGCAACCAGAAGCGGGCATAATTGGATTTTTCAGGTCTAATCCAGGTAGTTTGACTTGTAATCGATTCATTAGTAAATCACCGTCCCAGCTTGAAAAATTGGTCCCTCATCACAAACTTTTACACTTGCTTGTTTGGTTGGATCATCTTTTTTATGACAGACACAGGCATAACATGCACCCATTCCGCAAGCCATTCTTGATTCCAAAGAGAGTTGAACATCGGCTACTTTTTGATAAAATAAGCTTTCTACTTTTTTTAACATCCCATTATTGCCACAAGTGAAAACCGATTTTGGCATTTCTGTATTTTTTGATAAATAATCATCTAAAAGCTGGCCAACATTTCCCTTAAAGCCAATCGAACCATCATCTGTAGCAATCAAGGTGCGACCAAGTGATTGAAATTCATTAATATAATAGCTCACTTCACCATTGGCATAACCTAAGAAATGCACAGGGCGTACTCCTTTTTCGATTAATCGTTTGGATAGTTCATATAATGGCGGAATGCCAATCCCACCGCCAATAATGTAGACCTCATCACCTGCATGAACACCCTCAAGACTAAATCCATTACCTAAAGGCCCCATACAATCTAATTGATCGCCTGCTTGTAATTGAGAGAAAACTTGTGTCCCTTGTCCTTGCACACGATAGATTAAAGTCACGGTTTGTTTTTCTTGATTGATTTGATTAATACTAATTGGTCGACGTAATAATAAATCTGCTTGTGGGACACGTAAATGTAAAAATTGTCCTGGATGATGCATTTGTTTGACCAATTGTCCGGTTAAGACCAATTCAAAAATTTTAGGTGCAAGTTGGTGATTTGAGACCACTGTCATCAATTCTTGTTTCATGCCACTACCTTTCCTTTCCTGCCATCATTTTAAAAGATAAGCAAGAATGACCTTGCCTATCTTTAACGTTAAATTGCTTGTGTAGTAAATGCTTGAGATTCCATCACTTTTAAGATTGCATCGGCTGTATCTAATGAAGTGAAAAGTGGTACCCCATGTTCAACAGATTCACGGCGGATATGGAAGCCATCTTCAGCATTATTTTGACGATTTTTATCCATCGTGTTAATCACCATTTGTAAGCTACCATCACGAATATAGTCAATCACATGTTTTTCAGAATCTTGATGAATCTTGGCCACTGTCTTACATTTGATACCATTTTGCTCAAAGTATTTCGCTGTTCCTGAGGTGGCTAAAATACTAAAGCCAATCTCGACAAAACGTTTGGCTAAGGAAAGTGCTTCTTCTTTACTATCATCTGCAATGGTAAATAAAACAGTACCAAAACTTGGAATATGCAAACCACTCGCCTCAAAAGCTTTATACAATGCTTTTTCTAGATTTTTGTCTGAACCCATGACTTCACCCGTTGACTTCATCTCAGGTCCTAAATACGTATCTACTTTTAACAATTTAGTAAATGAAAAGACCGGTGCTTTAATATGAACTTTTTCACTAGTTGGATATAACCCGTTTGGATAGCCCATTTCTGCCAAATCTTCCCCTAGAATCGCTCTAGTTGCTACTTGCGCCATCGGAATACCAGTTACTTTACTTAAGAATGGTACAGTACGACTTGCTCGCGGATTGACTTCAATGACATAAACTTGATCATCATGAATAACAAACTGGATATTCATCATGCCCACACAGTTTAAACCAATGGCTAGTCGCTTAGTATAGTCTTCAATCGTTTGAATTTGTTCTGGTGATAAAGTTTGTGGTGGATAAACAGCCATTGAATCTCCTGAGTGGACACCGGCACGTTCGATGTGCTCCATGATTCCAGGGATTAAGACATTTTTACCATCACTGATTGCATCGACTTCGCATTCTTTACCAACTAAATAACGGTCCACTAAAACGGGATGTTCTGGAGAAGCTTTAACCGCATTTTCCATATAGTCTTCTAAGTCGGCTTGATTTTGGACAATTTCCATCGCACGACCTCCCAAGACATAACTTGGACGGACTAGTACCGGATATCCAATACGTTTTGCAATTTCTACGGCCTCAGCTTTATTCGTCGCGGTATCACCAGGTGGCTGTGGAATATTTAAATCTTTTAAGGCTTGTTCAAATAAATCACGATTTTCCGCACGATCAAGGTCTTCAATTTGCGTACCTAAAATATTAACGCCATTTTTTACTAATTGTTCGGCTAAATTAATCGCTGTTTGGCCACCAAATTGTACAATAACGCCGATTGGTTGTTCTAATTCAACAACATTTAAAACATCTTCAATCGTCAATGGTTCAAAATATAGTTTGTCAGAAATTGAAAAGTCAGTAGAAACTGTTTCAGGATTACTATTCATAATAACTGCTTCATAACCAGCTTTTTGAATGGCCTTAACCGAATGAACCGTCGCATAGTCAAACTCTACCCCTTGACCAATACGGATAGGACCTGAGCCTAACACTAATACTGTGTCTTTAGGAGAGCGAATCGATTCATTTTCAAATTCGTAAGTACTATAGAAATAAGGCGTACTTGATTCAAATTCAGCCGCACAAGTATCAACCATTTTATAAACAGGTTTGATTTGATTGGCTAATCTAAATTGGCGGACCTCTTCAATCGTCATTTGCCAAAGCTCGGCAATCTTTTTATCTGCAAAACCATTTTGTTTGGCTAAACGTAAAGTATCGACATCTTTTATCGTTTCTTTCAACTGTTGTTCAATTTCGATAATATGCGATAATTTGTCAAGGAAGAATAAGTCAATCTTTGTCATTTGATGTAATTCTTCAATGGTAAATCCGCGACGTAAAGCCTCTGCTAAGTAAAACAGACGATCATCCTGGGCCTTAACAATACGATTCATTAAATGTGCGTCATCGACTTGACCCAATTCAGGAATTTCAACATGAATACAACCAATTTCAAGTGAACGCACAGCTTTTAACAGTGATTCTTCAATATTACGACCAATTGCCATGACTTCCCCAGTTGCTTTCATTTGCGTACCAAGCAGGCGTTCACCAGTTTCAAATTTATCAAATGGCCAACGTGGAATCTTAGCGACCACATAGTCTAAAGCTGGTTCAAATTCAGCATAAGTAGTACCAGTGACAGGATTTTTCATTTCATCTAAGGTTAAACCTACTGCAATTTTCGCTGCTAATTTTGCGATTGGATAACCCGTCGCTTTACTTGCTAAGGCTGAAGAACGCGAAACCCGAGGATTCACCTCAATGACATAATAGTTAAAGCTATTTGGATCTAAGGCTAATTGAACGTTACAGCCACCTTCAATTTTTAAGGCGCGGATGATTGAAAGAGAAGCATCCCGTAACATTTGGTATTCAATATCGGATAAAGTTTGACTTGGTGCAAAAACAATCGAATCACCGGTATGAATACCAACTGGGTCAAAGTTCTCCATATTACATACCACAATGGCATTATCCGCACTATCTCGCATCACTTCATATTCAATTTCTTTAAATCCTGCAATACTGCGTTCAATTAAACATTGCGTAACTGGAGAAAGTGTTAAGCCATTTTCGGCAATTTGACGGAGTTCTTCTTCATTATTACACATTCCGCCACCAGTTCCACCTAAAGTAAATGCTGGTCTAACAATGACTGGATAGCCGATTTCATTGGCAAAATCAACTGCAGCATCCACGGTATTGATGATAGTCGATTCGGGAATAGGTTGGTTTAAATCTTCCATTAATTGTTTGAATAAATCACGGTCTTCTGCTTGATCGATAGCTGAAAGCTTAGTCCCTAATAATTCGATTCCTAATTCTTCCAAAATTCCTGATTTAGATAATTCCATCGCCATGTTTAAACCAGTTTGTCCACCTAATGTTGGTAAAATGGCATCTGGTTGTTCTTTACGTAATATTCGCGCTAAAAACTCATAAGTAATCGGCTCAATGTACACTTTATCAGCAATTTCGCGGTCGGTCATAATGGTTGCTGGATTAGAGTTTACCAATACAACTTCATAGCCTTCTTCTCTCAAAGCTAAACAAGCTTGTGTGCCAGCATAGTCAAACTCAGCGGCTTGTCCAATAATGATTGGCCCTGAACCAATGACTAAAATTTTTGAAATATCTGTACGTTTAGGCATTTTTCTGTTTCTCCTTCCATGCTTCCATCATTTCGATAAATTCATCAAATAAATATAAGGCATCATGTGGACCAGGGGCTGCATCTGGGTGAAATTGCACACTAAAAGCTGGATAGTGGCGATGACGAACCCCTTCAATCGTGCCATCATTAATTTCCACGTGCGTTACAATTAATTTTTCAGGATCAATCGTATTGGCATCTACTGCATAGCCATGATTTTGTGACGTGAAGTCGACACGGCCAGTTGCGATTTCCCTTACTGGATGATTTAAACCGCGATGGCCAAATTTCATTTTAAAAGTATCTGCACCATTTGCTAATGAAAACAGTTGATGACCTAAACAAATACCAAAAATCGGTACTTTTCCTTGAATTCCTTGAATCATCTCAATGGCTTCTGGAACACTCTTAGGATCGCCTGGCCCATTTGTCAGCATGACGCCATCTGGAGATAATTCTAATATTTCTTTAGCAGTCGTATTATAAGGTAAAACCGTTAAATTACATTGACGTTTTGAGAACTCTCGCATGATACTATGTTTCAAGCCAAAATCTATCACTACTACATTTAATCCAGTACCAGGACTTGGATATGGCTTAGCAGTAGATACTTGGGCAACTTGATTGGTTGGAAGCACAGCTGCTTTTAATTGGTCATAAGCATGATTGAAATCATCAGCCGCATCGACAATACTTGCTTTCATCGTTCCATGTTGACGAATTTTACGCGTTAAAGCACGAGTATCAATCCCTGAAATGCCTGGAATTCCTTTACGCTTTAAGAATTCATCTAAAGTCATTTGATTGCGCCAATTGCTGCCACGTCTAGCATGTTCTTTGACTACGACACCTTTACACGTTGGTGCAATTGATTCATAGTCATCACGATTAACCCCGTAATTTCCCACCATTGGATAGGTAAAAGTAATGATTTGACCATTAAAACTTTGATCAGTGATGGTTTCTTGATATCCAGTCATACTGGTAGTAAAAACTAACTCACCAACTACACTATTTGTCGCGCCAAAGCCTTCACCAACAAAATGCGTCCCATCTTCTAATATTAACCAACGTTTCATTAGTTGTTTGCCTCCTTTTGATAGACAATTTGACCATCCACCATAGTTAGATAGGTATCACCAAATAATCTCCAACCTGTAAAAGGTGTATTATCCGCTTTTGATTTAAAATTAGCTGCATCAACTACATATTCATGATCAATATCAAACACTGCAATGTCCGCTTGACTACCAACAGTTAATTGGCCTGCTTGTAAATCAAATATTTCTGCTGGTTTGATGGCCATCCAATTCATGACTTGTTCTAAAGTGAAAATACCTGTCTTAACAAATTTTGTATAGATTAACTGGAAGGCATATTCCGAACCAACGATACCAAATGGTGCTTTTAAGAAAGATTGACATTTTTCATCATGGCCATGAGGCGCGTGGTCAGTTGAAATACAATCTATCGTACCATCTAATAGTCCTTCAATGAGTGCTTGTTGATCCTCACTCGCTCTTAATGGTGGATTCATCTTCCAAAAACCATGATCTTCAGGAATGTCCATATCATTTAACAATAGGTGGTGCGGACAAACTTCACAGGTCACATTCACCCCTGCTTTTTTAGCCTCACGAATAATACGCACACTTTCTTTCGTTGAGACGTGACAGACATGATAGTGCACACCCGTTTCTTCTGCTAAAATTAAATCACGAGCTATTTGAGAACTTTCTGTCGCACTTAAAATTCCTGGTAAACCTAATTCTTCTGCACGTTTGCCAGCATGCATCACGCCACCAAATAAAAGTGATTCGTCTTCTGTATGAGCCACGATGGCCATATTATTTTTAGCAGCTTCTTTCATGGCCAAATACATGGTTCCAGCTGTTTGAACGCCAACACCATCATTCGTAAAAGCAAAGGCACCCGCAGCTTTAAGTCCCACTTGATCCGTTAACACTTCACTTCTTAGTTTTTCAGTTATAGAAGCATATTGATACACTTTCACACAAGCATCACGATCAATTATTTCCTGAACTTTTTGAAAATTCTCTACACTATCTGGAACGGGATCCAGATTTGGCATCGCACAGACACTGGTGAAACCACCTCTTGCCGCTGCTTGACTTCCTGTTAAAATCGTTTCTTTATACGTAAAACCAGGTTCTCTAAAATGAACATGCACATCAACCAAACCTGGCATAACTAATTTTCCTTTTAAATCAATCACCTGATCAAAGTCTTTTTCTGCAAAATCTAATCCGATAGCGAAAACCTTTTTATCCTCTACCCAAATATCTACTTGATGACAGGTATTTTCTTTTGTAACCATTCGTCCATTTTTTAATAAAGTTTTCATATACTTACTCCTTACACCTTTCCATTTAATATTGCTTCTAAAACCGCCATGCGAATATACACGCCATTAGTCATCTGTTGCACAATTCTTGATTGTAACCCTTCCACCAAGCTATCTGCCAGTTCTACATCACGATTCACCGGTGCAGGATGCATGATAATCGCATGAGGTAACATTCTCTTCGCACGTTCAAGGGTCAATCCATAAGTTTGATGATATTGCTCTTTAGAAAATTGCTGATTTCCTACGTGACGCTCATGTTGTACCCGCAGCATCATCATCACATCCACTTTATCGACTAACTCATCAATTGCAAGATACTTTCCATATACTTCAAAGGATTCATCATACCATTCAAGCGGACCAGAGAAGTAAACTTGTGCCCCTAATCGTTTCAGCATTTGCATATTTGATTTTGCAACACGTGAATGGGTTAAATCACCAACTATTGCTACTTTCAAACCTTCGAAATAACCGAATTCTTGATAAATCGTCATTAAATCTAATAGACATTGCGTAGGATGTTGGCCACTACCATCCCCACCATTAATCACATTGCATTGGATTGTCTTACTTTCTACTAATTCATTATAATAATGTTCAGCACTATGACGAATGACCACCGCATCCACACCAATCGCCGACATTGTCAAGACGGTATCATATAACGTTTCGCCTTTTTGTACTGATGAAGTCGAAGCATCAAATTCAATCACTTCTAAGCCTAATTTTTTCTCGGCCACTTCAAAACTTTTATGCGTTCGCGTGCTGTTTTCAAAAAATAGGTTGGCCACAAAATATTTTTCTTTAGGTAATACACACTTGGCACCCGCTTTAAATTCACTCGCACGTTTAATTAATCCTAAAACTTCTGCTTCACTTAAACTTTCAACTGTTAATAAGTGCTTTAAACTGATTGCCTGTGATTGAATGATCATTTGCCTACTCCTTCATCATTTATTTATTGATTAAGATTCTATCTTGCTTGTCAATTTCTTCCATTTCAACAATAATTTCTTCGTCTGATGAAGTTGGAATGTTTTTTCCGACATAATCTGCACGAATCGGCAATTCTCGATGTCCTCTGTCTACCAATACAGCTAAACCAATGCGATTTGGTCGACCATAATCCATCACTGCATCCAAGGCAGCGCGAATGGTACGTCCAGTATATAAAACATCATCTACTAAAATGACTTCTTTACCTTCAAGTGATACCGGCATCAGTGATTCTTGCTTTTCAGATGAATGCTTTTTTTGATCATCGCGATAGGAAGTGATATCTAATTCCCCAACCGGCACTTCGATTTCTTCAATCTGTTTTAAACGTTGGGCAATGCGTTGGGCGATATAGACACCTCTTGTTTTAATTCCAACTAATACCAAATCTTCCAATCCTCGGTTACGTTCAATCATCTCATAAGTCATACGTGTGATTGCTCGTTTCATTGTAACTGAATCAATGACTACTTTTGCTGACATAAATATCCCTCCAAAATGTCTCATCCTTTATTTTTGCCTTCCGTTTACAACAAAAAACTCCCACCTGTGCGAGGTCGGAGTGAAGTTCACAAAATTATCTATAACAAAGGCGCCAATATTCAAAAATGGATAGAATATTAGCTAGATATTTATTTTGATTGCTTCCTTCTTAGCCTCACGGGACTAAACTTAAAGGACTAATATTTCTTATTACAATCAATATACGCGCAATTACGATTAAAAGCAATCTATTTTCGTGAAAATTTACATATATTTTTAAGTAAAACAGTTTATCTTAAAAATATATTTCAAAACTACTAATAAAATAAAAAAGCACCCATATATTGAGTGCCCTTTGATTTATACATCTTCTTTTCTCAGTTTTTCTAAAGTTGATGAAAAAATTTCTGGAAGTGGGCAAGTAAATTCTAGCCACTCACCTGTTGTTGGATGTTCAAAACCTAAATCACGTGCATGTAAAAATTGGCCGTTACCTTTTAGTGTTTTTTTAGGCCCATATACCGGATCACCAGCTAATGGATAGCCAATATATTGCATATGGACTCTGATTTGATGGGTTCTCCCCGTTTCTAATTTACATTCAATTAAAGTAAACTGATTAAAGCGTTCCAACACAGTAAAATGCGTCACTGCATCCTTGCCATCTTCCACCACAGCTTGTTTTTTACGATCTTGCTTACTTCTTCCAATCGGTGCATTGATGGTCCCCTTCTCATGAGGAATCACGCCATGCACTAGAGCGACATATTTACGTAAAGAAGTCTTGTCTTTTAATTGTTTGGCCAAGCTTTCATGGGCCACATCATTTTTAGCAATCATTAACAATCCAGAGGTATCTTTATCAATACGATGAACAATGCCTGGCCGAATCACCCCATTGATAGATGATAGGTCTTTCAAATGATATAGTAAAGCATTCACCAGTGTATGATTGGGATGTCCGGCAGAAGGGTGAACCACCATGCCTTGAGGTTTATTCACAACAGCCACATCTTTATCTTCATAGACAATCTCTAAGGGAATATCTTCAGGCAAAATTTCTAATTCTTGTACTTCAGGTAGTTGAATTTCAAAAGTTTCTGTGTCCTTCACTTTATAATTAGCTTTGACAACTTGTTGCGCAGTGATTGAAAAGACTAAGCCATCTTTTAGCCAAGACTGAATTTGCGATCTAGAATAATCAGCCAATTGCTCCGTTAATAGTTTATCTAAACGACCCTTTTGATTAGTAATTGTTACAGTAATTTTTTCACTCATTGATGTTTGAAACGCTCCTCAAAAATAATATAAATAAACATAATCACTACGCCAACAGTTAACTCAATATCCGCTATATTAAATATCGGAAAGTTGATAAAATCAAGTTTAAACATATCTACAACATAACCTAAGCGCATGCGATCAAAATAATTACCAAATGTACCGCCTAAAATCATACTTAAGCTTAACGAAAACAACCAACCATTTGTTTTCCCATATTTAGAAAGTAAGTAACTGACAGCAACAATGGCTAATAATGTGATCACAGTGAAAAACCACATTTGACCTTCTAGCATACTCCATGCAGCACCTGTATTGCGAATATGAAAGAAAGATAAAATACCAGGAATGACATTCACTTCATCACCCAATGGAATTTGTTTGACCACCGCAAATTTGACTAGTTGATCCAAGATGGCAAACAATATCGCCAATAAATAATAAATATACACTAATTTTCACTCTCTTCTAACTTAATTAAATCTCTAGGACGAATCACACCCGTAATTGGTAATTCTTCCTTTCCTTTTGCACTTACAAAAATTACTTCTAATTGTGGATACTGATGAAAAATTTTTAACACATCAGCTACCAAAGTTTGTTCACCCACAAATTGATAATTGGCTTTTTTTCCTTCAATTGTTAAGATATCTTTCGCTTTTAATTGCTCGATAGGCGTATCATTGGCTTCAGTGAGATACTGACTAAACCAATAGCCCAACATTCTTAATGTAATCACCCCAACGAATTTCCCTTGATTGTGTAACGGAAATTGCGAATATTTTTTATGGCTTGCAATTTTCAATAGTTCTAACAAAGGCGTCCCTTGTTCAAAAGACACAACCTTCTTACAAAAGACATCGCCCACTTTTTTGGGATGATAGAGCTGCTTTTCAATAGTCAAAATCCGATCGACAATCCACTGATTCGGCTGGGCGATAATAAAATCCGGGGCGATGGTTTCATGTACAATCGCATTTCTTAACTGCGCAATCTGTATTAAATCATCCTCATATTTAGCAATCGTGGCATCACCATTTGCACGAGCCTTACGCACCAAATTGGTAAAACCGATTGACTTATCAAGTTTGAAACTATTTTGTAAATATTTTTCTATCCGATTAAAACTTGACAAAAAGATTTCAGCCGCTTCCAAATCAATTCCCCCCATCTATGTCAACAAACTATATCATATCAAATATTGGCTTGGAAATAAATAGAAAGAGTGATTCAGTTAATACACCAAATCACTCTAGTAATTAAAATAAACCTATTGCATTGCCTTTTTCATCAACATCCATGTTTAAAGCTGCTGGTTTCTTAGGTAATCCCGGCATCGTCATCACATCGCCTGTTAAAGCCACAATAAAACCAGCGCCTAATTTAGGTACAAATTCGCGAATATGAATTTCAAAGTCTTGCGGTGCACCCAATTTACTTGGATCATCTGAAAATGAATATTGGGTTTTTGCCATACAAACCGGCAATTTATCCCATCCTTCTTTTTTGAATGTAGCTAATTGATTTAAGGCTTTTTTCGAGAACGTTACTTGTTTTCCATGATAAATCTTTTGAACAATCGCTAAACATTTTTCTTCAATTGATTGCTTATCTTGATAAAGTCTTTGATAGTTCGATGGCTGCATATCGATTGTATCAACAAGGACCTGCGCTAATGCACGGCCACCTTTACCACCATCGGCCCAAACACTAGCTCTTGCAATGTTAACATCCATTTCTTGACAAAGTTTTTCTAAAGTTTCAAATTCTTTTTGGGTATCCGTCACAAATTCATTGATGGCAACGACAACTGGAATTTGATATTGTTGCATGTTTTGAATATGTTGTTTTAAATTAGCAAAACCTTTGATTACCGCGTCAACATTTTCTTCAGTTAAAGCAGTTTTATCAAGACCGCCGTGCATCTTTAATGCTCGAATTGTTGCGACAACTACAATAGCATCTGGTGCTTTGGATAAGTGGGGAACTTTGATATCTAAGAATTTTTCTGCTCCTAAATCAGCACCAAACCCTGCTTCAGTTATGACATAATCGGTTAATTTCAAAGCTGTTTGAGTAGCTAAAACACTATTACAGCCATGTGCAATATTCGCAAACGGTCCACCATGAACAAAGGCTGGGGTGCCTTCAATCGTTTGCACTAAATTCGGTTTTAAGGCATCTTTTAATAATAAAGTTAAGGCGCCTTCAACTTTTAAATCAGCCACAGTGACCGCTTTACGTTGATAAGTATAACCAATCACGATATTGGCAAGTCTTGTTTTTAAATCTTGTAAATCAGTTGCTAAACATAAAATAGCCATGATTTCACTTGCCACCGTGATATCAAATCCATCTTGGCGTGGCACACCTTGAACTGGACCACCTAGACCAATGACCACCTCACGTAAAGCACGATCATTTAAATCGACTGCTCGTTTCCAAATCACTCTTCTGCTATCAATATTCAACTCATTTCCTTGATGAATGTGATTATCAATAAAAGCTGAAAGAGCATTATTAGCAGTTGTAATGGCATGCATATCACCAGTAAAATGTAAATTGATTTCCTCCATTGGTAATACTTGGGCATATCCACCACCTGCAGCCCCACCTTTTACCCCCATCACAGGTCCTAAAGAAGGTTCTCGCAAAGCAAGCATCGCCTTTTTGCCAATCTGATTTAAACCATCTGCTAAACCGATTGTAACAGTGGATTTTCCTTCACCAGCCGGCGTTGGATTAATCGCTGTTACTAAAATTAATTTTCCATCTTTATTTTGCTTTACTTTTTCAATGGTTTGATAATCAATTTTCGCTTTATATTTCCCATATAGTTCTAAATCATCAAAGGTCAAACCAATTCTTTCCGCAATTTCAACAATAGGTTTTAGTGTCGCAGCTTGAGCAATTTCGATATCAGTTTTCACTTTATTTCTCCTTTAAAAATATTTTCATGAATATTATAGACGATTTTATGAAAAATATCAGCAAATAAATTGTACAAAACAAATAATTTTTGTTAAAACGTTCGGATTTATATCAAAAGAAGATGACAGCTAGATTTTAATTTACATCAGCTGTCATTACCTCAGTATTTAATTGTTTTAATAGCTTTTGTTGATTTTTAACTGAAATTTGGCATTCAAATGAGCCAAAATCCCCTTTGAAAACCACTTTACGCTGATTGATTTGACAATTAGAAATAGAAGATACTGCGATTTCTTTTCTCTTCCAAATTCGTGCATAATAGATAGTTAGCTTGTTTGCATCAATAATCATGTAACGATGAAAACCAGAAAAGAATAAAATGATTCCTAGTCCCATGACAAGATTACTCGTTAAATAAGGTGCTGTGTTTTCTAGCGCTAATATCAAGCCATAAAATATAATTCCCAAGGCTACAGACCAAAAAATAATCATTTGTGACAGTTCTGGTTGCCAAAAAATCTTTTGTTTCTTCATTGATTCTTCCTTACTTTTCCTTTAAAATTTATAGTACTTCATTTTAATTAGAAACGAGCGATAAATATGTTAAAAGTATATGTTGATGCTGCAAGTAAACCACAAACGCCTTATGGTGGAATTGGGATTGTCCTAA
>NHCFI00100__coassemble_1525_pt1 | contig 66413 bp, 65 predicted proteins | sample NHCFI00100__metabat2_low_PE_012 | metagenome-assembled genome bin NHCFI00100 | reverse complement strand
AGGCAAGGGACTTTGACTCCCTCATGCGTTGGTTCGAATCCAGCTACCCCAGTTATATATTCGTTTAGCAAGGGTAGTGGCCCTTGTTTTTTTATTATCTTTTCGAATCGTGTATTGCATGAAGATTTTCAAGTATGCTAAAATGAATGCAAAGTAATGAAGGAGATTTTTTTTATGGGTGATAATGTACCGGTTTATATTCGGATCCATGATGAGATAAAAGAAAAAATCGAAGCAAATCATTGGAAAATTGGGGATCGTCTGCCTTCTGAAAGAGATTTATCCATTCAGTTTGGTGTAAGTAGGATGACTTTACGGCAAGCGATACAGACTTTAGCTGATGAAGGGATTTTAGAACGTAAAATAGGTTCAGGTACTTATGTTGCACGCCAAAAAGTTCAAGAGCAAATGAAGGGGACCACCAGTTTTACTGAAATCATGTTAAATCAAGGTCGAGTACCATCCAGTAAGGTTTTGGCCTATTTGATTGTGACACCAAGTAAAAGTGAAAAAGAAAAATTAAAACTAGCTGACGATGAAATGATTTTAAGGATGGAGCGGATTCGTTTTGCTGACGGTATTCCTATTTGTTTCGAGGTAGCTTCGATTCCAGAACGGCTTATTCGACCATTTAGTAAAGAAGAAATTACTGCATCTTTATATGCTACTTTTGAAGAAAAAGGTGGTTATCAAATTGGAGCGGCGAATCAGACCATTACCGCAATTTTAGCATCTGAACAAGTAGCTGAGTATCTTGATGTTAAAAAAGGGGAAGCGATTCTGCGGATGAGACAAATTTCATTTTTTGATGATGGTACACCATTTGAATATGTGCGTAGTCAGTATGTGGGAAGTCGCTTTGAATTTTATCTTGAAAAATAGTAAAAGATGAGTAGATAAAACATCAATCTGCTCATCTTTTTATTTAGATTAAATTTTCAACGTATTTTTGATCTAATATTTGGATGGAAAGTTGGTTGTTAAATAAATCGATGAGCGCATTCTGGAAAGATTCGCATTGATTGATATCGATGGCCACTTTAACCGTGATTTGCTCTAAATAATCGATTTCTTGAATTGCAATTTGTTCATTTTCTAGATAATTTTGTAGTTTTCCTAATTGAGGATAATCGATGATGATATCAAGAATTTGTTGTAGCTTTCCTTGTACAATGCCGATTTCTTTTAGTGCTTCACTCACGCTTGTAGAGTAGGCACGAATTAAGCCACCTGCACCAAGTTTAATTCCCCCGAAATATCTTGTGACAATGGCAAGCGTATTTTGCAATTGATTCTTTTTCAGAACTTCTAGCATGGGGACACCAGCTGTTCCACTAGGTTCGCCATCATCAGAGCTTCGTTGGATTTCGAAGTTTTCACCAAGCATATAGGCACTACAATTATGATTGGCCTTGTAGTGTTCTTTTTTGATTTTTGCAATATATTCTTTGGCTTGTTCTTCGTTTTCGATGCGGAATAATTGACAAATAAATTTTGATTTTTTAATTTCAATTTGGTGTTCACCATTTTGGTAAATTGTAAAGTAAGCTTCTTTCATATTAATCTCCTTTTATACATACAAATGTAGTATATTTAAAAAAATTTTTTCGCGCAAGTAAATATGATTTTTTACAATTAAATTGACAAAATTATCAGAAAAAGACATAATATGTTTTAAGAATATTGAATAGGGGTCTTGATAGTGAAAACGAAAAATGTGGTACTTGTTTGTACAATTGGCATGAGTTCAAGTATGTTAATCTCAAAGATGCAACAAGTGATTTATGAACAAGATTTACCTGTTAAAGTGACTGCCATCTCTACACAAGAAGCGCTAGATTATGTGGCGCAGCATCCAACTGATTTGGTGTATTTGAGTCCACAAGTTCGATTTATGAAAGATAAATTCCAGTTGCTTTTATCAGATAAACAGACGCTTGTTGAAGTGCTTGATATGACTGATTATGGTATGCTAAATAGTCAAAATATTTTACAACATGCATTAGATTTATTAAAAGTGCATCAAAAAATTTAAAAAAGCAAGATTAGCAACACGCTATCTTGCTTTTTTTGCGTATTTAATAAGTGAAGCACAATAGTATAGTAGGTGATGATATGTATGAAGATGGTTATGTGCAGGTTTTGAGTATGGAGCAAAGTGCACAGTTAGATGAGAATGAGTGGTGGATTCGACCGGCAATATTAGAAAATCGCTGTCAACGGTGTAATCAAAGGATAGATAGTCGTTATATTTTACCAAATAACACCCTTTATTGTCCATATTGTATTCAATTTGGTAGACTAACGCAAAATGAAGCGTTGTGTTCGAAAAAAGCTCGTCCAACTTCGCCTAGAAAAGCTATCTGCACTTGGACTGGTAAATTAACGAAAAATCAGCAAACAGTGGCGAATCAATTGCGTAAATGTTTAGAGCAACATCACCATGCCTTAGTTTGGGCCGTGACAGGAGCAGGCAAAACGGAAATGCTTTTTGAATTAATACTAACCTTTTTAAAAAGTGGCAAACGAGTGGCTATTTCATCACCGAGGATAGATGTTTGTCTTGAACTTTATCCTCGGATATGTCAGGCTTTTTCAGATGAAGATGTTTATTTAATGTATGGGGATGCTAAAGAAATTTATCGTGAACACACCTTGATCGTTTGTACAACCCATCAGCTGATTCATTTTTATCAGGCTTTTGATTTATTGATTATCGATGAAATTGATGCTTTTCCTTATGAAGGTGATGAGATATTACATTTTGCAAGTGTGCAATGTTTGAAAGAGGGAGGCATGAATGTTTTACTTACAGCCACACCTCCGAATCATTTGCTCAGACGTTTAACAACATTAGATAATTATGAAATAATCAAATTACCCATTCGTTTTCACCAAAGACCTTTGATCGTACCTAAATTAGTCTATAATGAGCATTGCGATAATTTAACGCAACATCCACTAGCTGCAAGGCGATATCTTCAGTTGATTTCGCAATTAGTGAAAAAGTGGCATGTTTTAATCTTTTGTCCTAGTATCGCGTATACGAGTGAATTATGCCAATTTACTAAAAAACATTTACCACAAATTGCGATGACCGATGTTTCAGCTGTTGATCCGAATAGACAAATCAAGGTTCAAAAATTGCGGCAACATGAATATGAACTCTTTTTTACAACAACTATACTAGAGCGTGGGGTTACGATTGATGAAGTTGCAGTGTTAGTCATTGCAGCACATCATAAAGTTTATAGTAAGTCCGCTTTGGTGCAAATTGCTGGCCGAGCAGATCGTAAAGGGCAAAAAGCAAATGGTGATGTCTATTTTTTATTGAATGAATACACGCCAGCGATCAAGCAAGCATGTAAGGAAATTAGCGAAATGAATCGCTTAGCAAGGGAATTGATTGAAAATGAAGTGTAGTTATTGTCAGCAAGCAATTATTCGTAATCTTACAGTAAAAGAATTGTTATTTCCTTTTCTTTTAGAAAGCAGTGAATTATGTCCATTATGTCAGAAAATGTTTCAACCAATAAAAGCTGGGTGTGAAAAATGTCAAAAAGAAGGAATAACAGGAGTCTGTCATGAGTGTAAAAGATGGCAAAAGTTATATCCTAGTTATGATTTTCATCAAGAGGCGATTTTTAAATATAATGATGGGTTTGCAGAGTGGATTGAACAATATAAGTATTTAGGGCATTTTGAATTACGAAAAACCTTTGTACCAAGGGTAAAAAAATTACTAAAACACGATTCAAATGCAATTGTTTGTCCCATTCCATTAAGTGAAAAGCGTCAACAAACTAGAGGGTTTAACCAAGTGGAAGCAATCTTATCTGAGGCGGATATTGCCTATGAATGTTTATTAAAAAGGAAACTCGATACGACTGCTCAAGCGAAGAAAACCAGGGAAGAAAGATTGTTAATGCCGCAACCTTTTGAAGTAAATGTAGATAAAAATAAGATTATGAATCAAGAAATCATTTTGGTGGATGACGTATATACAACGGGTAGGACAATGTTTTATGCAGCGGAGTGTTTATTACCTTATCAACCTAAAAAGATTAGGACCTTTACCTTAGCAAGATAAAAATAACTAGATTTTTTATAAAAACAAGCATTTTTGGTAACGGTTTAATTGCAATTCTACAAAACTATGATATAATAAAGTCAAGAAGAAGATAAAGAGTGGTCCTTTATCATTCTTTAGTGGCAGATGAAAGGGGCAATTGTTATGTTTAGATACAATGTTCGTGGAGAAAATATCGAAGTTACTGAGGCAATCCGCAATTACGTGGAAAAGAAAGTAGGAAAATTGGAACGCTACTTTGATAATGCACCTGATGCAACTGCACATGTGAATTTAAAAGTGTATACTGAAAAGACTGCAAAAGTAGAAGTGACCATTCCGCTTCCATATTTAGTATTGCGTGCAGAAGAAACTTCACCTGATTTATATGCCAGTGTAGATTTGGTAGTTGATAAATTAGAACGTCAAATTCGCAAGTTCAAGACAAAAATTAATCGTCGTACGCGTGAAACGGCACTGATCAATCAAGCACCAGTATTTACATTAGATGAAAGTGCTGACGAAGAAGCAGCTGAAATCGATATCGTCCGTACAAAACGCCTTTCATTAAAACCAATGGATAGTGAAGAAGCTGTATTACAAATGAATATGTTAGGTCATAATTTCTTTATCTTTGAAGATGCTGAAACAAATGGCATTAGTATTGTATATCGTCGTAAAGATGGTAAATATGGCTTAATCGAAACAAATTAAATGAGCTTTGGGCGTCAAGGAGATTTTCCTTGACGTTTTTTTAATATACTCGATAAAATAATAGAAAAATCTTCACCATGAGACAAAGTTCAACTAAAAATCATCGAATAATGAAAAGATAATACACTGAAAATATTTCAATTCTTTAAAAATAGTGATAAAATGGTAGGGAGATTGTTCTTAGAGCAGAAATTATTAAAGGAGTTTTTAAATAGATGGCAAATATTATTCGTAAAATGATTGAGAATGATAAAAAAGAATTAAAACGTCTTGATAAAATTGCAAATCAAGTGGAAAGCTATGCAGATGCGATGGCGGCTTTAAGCGATGAAGATTTGCAAGCTAAAACAGATGAATTTAAAGCAAGATATCAAAAAGGTGAAACTTTAGATCAATTATTACCAGAGGCTTTTGCAGTTGTTCGTGAGGCAGCTAAACGTGTCTTAGGTTTATACCCATATCATGTACAGTTAATGGGGGGGATTGTTTTACACGATGGTAATATCCCTGAAATGCGTACTGGGGAAGGTAAAACATTGACTGCTACCATGCCGGTATACCTAAATGCCTTAACTGGAGAAGGGGTTCATGTGGTTACTGTTAATGAATATTTAGCAACTCGTGACTCTACTGAAATGGGTGAATTATATAATTGGTTAGGCTTAACTGTGGGATTAAACATTAATTCTAAGAGTCCAGAAGAAAAACGTGCAGCCTATGCTTGTGATATTACTTATAGTACAAATAATGAATTAGGGTTTGACTATTTAAGAGACAATATGGTGGTATATCGTCATCAAATGGTACAAAGACCGTTAAATTATGCAATTGTCGATGAAGTAGATTCAATTTTAATTGATGAAGCCCGTACACCATTAATTATTTCAGGACAAGCGGAAAAATCCACTGCCCTTTATACACGGACGGATATGTTTGTTAAGAAACTGAAAGAAGAAGTCGACTATAAAATTGATATTCAATCAAAGACTATCAGTTTAACAGAAACTGGAATTGAAAAGGCAGAAGAATATTTTGACTTAGATAACCTATATGATATTGAAAATACTGCATTAACGCACCATCTAGATCAAGCTTTACGGGCAAATTATATTATGCTACGCGATATCGATTATGTAGTGCAAGAAGGTAAAGTTTTAATCGTTGACCAATTTACAGGTCGTATTATGGATGGCCGTCGTTATTCTGATGGATTACACCAAGCGATTGAAGCTAAAGAAAATGTTGATATCGAAGACGAAACGAAAACAATGGCAACTATTACATTCCAAAACTTCTTTAGAATGTATAAGAAGTTAGCGGGGATGACGGGGACAGCTAAAACAGAAGAAGAAGAATTCCGCGAAATTTATAATATTCAGGTTATCCAAATTCCAACCAATAAACCTGTTATTCGTGATGACCGTCCAGATATCTTGTATACAACATTAAATAGCAAATTTAAAGCAGTGGTACAAGATATTAAAGAACGCTATCGCAAAGGACAACCAGTCTTGGTAGGTACGGTTGCGGTTGAAACTTCTGAATTGTTATCTAATTTATTAACAAAAGAACGTATTCCACATGAAGTGTTAAATGCGAAAAACCATTTTAAAGAAGCTGAGATTGTTTTAAACGCTGGTCAAAAAGGTGCGGTAACCATTGCTACAAACATGGCTGGTCGTGGTACGGATATTAAATTAGGGTTAGGAGTAGCTGAATTAGGCGGTTTAGCGGTTATTGGAACAGAACGTCATGAATCCCGTCGCATTGATAATCAGTTGCGAGGTCGTTCTGGTCGTCAAGGAGATCCTGGTGTTTCACAATTTTACCTATCTCTTGAAGATGATTTGATGAAACGTTTTGGTTCAGATCGTGTGAAACAATTATTCGATCGCATGAAGTTAGCTGATGAAGATACAGTGATTCAAAGTAAGATGATTACCCGTCAAGTTGAAGCGGCCCAAAAACGTGTTGAAGGAAATAACTATGATACACGTAAAAATGTCTTGCAATATGATGATGTGATGCGTGAACAACGTGAAGTGATTTATGGTCAACGTCAACAAATTATTATGGCTGAAGATAGTCTAGATGAAGTGTTGATGAATATGGTTAGACGTACAATCGATCGTATGGTAGAGGCACACACCCAAGTTGAACAGAAAGACTGGAACTTAGAAGCAATAGTGGACTTTGCGAAAAATGCTTTAGTCCATGAAGATACAATTCAAACGGCTGATTTAGCAGGCAAATCTCAACAAGAAATTAAAGATTATCTATACCATCGTGCACAAGGAGTTTTTGATGAAAAGAAAGCACATATTAATAGTCCAGAACAAATGCTTGAATTTGAAAAGGTCGTGATTTTACGTGTCGTTGATGCGAACTGGACAGAGCATATTGACGCGATGGACCAATTACGTCAATCTATTGGTTTACGTGCGTATGGACAAAATAATCCCTTAGTTGCCTATCAAACAGAAGGCTTTACAATGTTTGAAGAAATGATTGGCGCAATTGAATTTGAAGTCACTCGATTATTTATGAAAGCCGAAATTCGTCAAAATGTTCAACGTGAGCAAACACAAACACCACAACAAACTAATTTAACTGATGATACAAATTCAGCTGGACGTAAACCTGTCCGTGTGGAAAAAGTCGGTCGTAATGATCCATGTCCATGTGGAAGTGGCAAAAAATATAAGAATTGTCACGGAAAAAATGTCAAATAGCATTACTCACGAGGGTGTCTAGTTAGGCAGCCCCGTGTTTTCATTTATTAATAATGAACGAAAAGAGGAAAGTAAATGGAAATTGCAGAAATAAAAACTCAATTAGCACAAATGTCTGAAAAAATAAAAAGCTTTAGGGGGTCTCTTTGACTTAGATGGCTTAGAAGAACAAATTGCTGAAGCACAAGCCAAGATGGCCGAACCTAACTTTTGGGATGATGCTACGAAAGCACAAAAAGTGATTGATGCAAATAACGCCAATAAAGCAATTTATGAAAAATTTATGCAACTAAGTGAAAGTTATGATGAGATTGAAGTTATGTTTGAATTGCTTTTAGAAGAGCCTGATGCACAACTAGAGACAGAATTAGCACAGCACATTGATTCTTTACAAAAAGATTTAGAAACTTATGAATTGCAAATGCTTTTAGATGAACCTTATGATCATAACAATGCCATTTTAGAGTTACATCCAGGTGCAGGTGGAACAGAATCACAAGACTGGGGTAGCATGCTTTTACGTATGTATACACGTTGGGCAGAACAGCATCAATTCCAAGTCGAAACGCTCGATTATCAAGCAGGTGATGAAGCGGGAATTAAGAGTGTGACCTTATTAATTAAAGGGTATAATGCTTATGGTTATTTAAAATCAGAAAAAGGTGTTCATCGTTTGGTACGGATTTCGCCATTTGATTCAGCTAAACGCCGTCATACTTCTTTTTGTTCTGTTGATATTATGCCAGAGTTAGATGAAACAATTGATATTGAGATAAGTCCGGATGAATTGAAAATCGATACTTTCAGAGCAAGTGGTGCTGGAGGACAACATATCAATAAAACTGAATCAGCGGTACGGATTACGCATTTACCAACAGGAATTGTGGTTTCTTGCCAAACCCAGCGTTCACAACTCAAAAATAGAGAACAAGCGATGAATATGTTAAAGGCCAAACTATATCAACTCGAATTAGAAAAACAAGAGCAAGAAGCATTAGCCTTAAGAGGAGATCAAATGGAGATAGGTTGGGGCAGTCAAATTCGCTCTTATGTTTTTCATCCATACTCTATGGTAAAAGATCATCGTACAAATTTTGAGACAGGAAATGTACAAGCAGTGATGGATGGCGATTTGGACGGTTTCATTGATGCCTACTTAAAATATCGCTTGAATCAAAAATCTGAATAAAAGTTATTGTAATGAAATAAAAATGTAACTTAATGAAAGCAATTTGCAACAAAGACATGTTATAATGTTTCAGTATGAATGAAGATTTGGAGAGATTCACATGATAGAAATGAAGGATGTTATGAAGAAATATCCAAACGGTACAACCGCCATTCGTAATGTTTCTGTGAGCATTGATCAAGGTGAGTTTGTATATGTAGTTGGCCCATCTGGAGCGGGTAAATCTACTTTTATCAAATTGATGTACCGTGAAGAAAAAGCTACAAAAGGTTTATTACAAGTAGCTGGTTATGATTTATTAAAAATTAAAAATCGCGAAGTGCCTTATTTACGTCGAGAAATTGGTGTCGTTTTCCAAGATTATAAATTATTGCCTAAGAAAACGGTCTATGAAAATGTTGCATATGCCATGCAAGTAATTGGAAAAAAACCACGTGAAATTCGTAAGCGTGTTATGGAAGTTTTAGACTTAGTTGGTTTAAAACACAAAGTACGTGTCTTTCCAAGTGAACTTTCTGGTGGGGAACAACAACGTGTTTCAATTGCTCGGGCGATTGTTAATATGCCAAAAGTTTTAATTGCTGATGAACCAACAGGAAACTTAGACCCAGAAAATTCATGGGAAATTATGAAATTATTGGAACGTATTAATGCTCAAGGTACAACTGTAGTAATGGCTACCCATAATAGTACAATTGTAAATACGATTCGTCATCGAGTCATTGCGATTGAAAATGGTCGCATCATGCGTGACCAAGTGGAAGGAGAGTATGGCTACGATGATTAGAACATTTTTCCGCCATTTATTGGAAAGCTTAAAGAGTTTAAAGCGTAATGGTTGGATGACTGTTGCTTCGGCGACGGCTGTAGCAATCAGTTTAACCTTACTTGGAATCTTTTTAGCATTAATTATGAATGCAACCAAATTAGCTGAAGACATCGAAAACAATGTGGATATTTCAGTCTTAGTTGATATTGGTACAAATCAAGAAGATATTGATAAATTAAAAAAAGAACTTGAAGATTTGCCAAATGTGAAGTCTGTGGAATTTTCAAGTAAAGATGAAGAGTTAAAAAAATTAGAAGAAAGCATGGGTTCTGTATGGTCCATGTTTGAAGGCGATAGTAATCCGCTTTATGATAATTTCATTGTAAAAGCAAAAAATCCACAAACCATCAAAAAAGTTGCCAAACAAGCTGCAAAGTTAAAAAATGTACACCGTGCAGATTATGGTGGTTTAGTATCTGATAAAATTTTAAAAATCACTAAAGGAATGCGTACTTGGGGCTTAGGTGCTGCGGTATTATTAGTATTTGTTGCAGTATTTTTAATCTCAAATACCATCCGCATCACGATTATGTCTCGTCAACGCGAAATTCAAATTATGCGTTTAGTAGGTGCCAAAAATGGTTATATTCGTTGGCCGTTTTTCCTTGAAGGTGCTTGGATTGGTGTCATTGGTTCGATTTTACCATGCTTAATTATCTTCTTTGGATATAAAGCTGCTTATCGAGTTTTAAGTCAACCACAAATTTTAGGTGCAAGTTATCGTTTATTGACACCAGAAACATTCTCAATTCAAATTATGCTATTGCTAGTAGGAATTGGTATTTTAATAGGTGCATTAGGTTCAGTGATTTCAATGCGTCGATTCTTAAAAATTTAGTTTATTTGAAGAGCTCAGTGATAAGCTGGGTTCTTTTTTATTTTAATTCAAGGTAAGTATTTTCCTATGAATTTTTCCATGTTAAAATAAAAATGTATGTGCTAAATTCATACATACATGAAAAATGAATGATATATTTTAAGGAGATATTTTTAGTATGAAGAAAATGACAATATTCTTAACGAGTATTTTGTCGATTGTATTATTGACAGGATGTAGTAAATGGGTGGATAAAGGACAATCAATCACAGCGGTTGGTTCCACGGCGTTACAACCATTAGTAGAGACCGTCGCTGAAGAGTATCAAAATATTCATCCGGGACAATTTGTGAATGTCCAAGGTGGAGGGAGTGGTACTGGCTTAAGTCAAGTGCAGTCTGGTGCAGTTAACATTGGTAACTCGGATGTATTTGCTGAAGAAAAAAGTGGGATTGATGCGAAAAAATTAGTCGATCATCAAGTTGCCGTTGTGGGTATCACACCAATTGTAAATAAAAAAGTTGGTGTAAAAAATATTTCAATGGAGAATTTACAAAAAATCTTTACCGGAGAAATTACCAATTGGAAGCAAGTTGGTGGTAATGATGTGGATGTCGTAATCTTAAATCGTGCTTCTGGTAGCGGGACACGTGGGACATTTGAACGTTGGGTGTTAAATGGTAAAGAACCAAAAGCGGCACAAGAGCAAGATTCTAGTGGTACTGTTCGCCAAATTGTTGCAGATACACCCGGGGCAATTAGCTATGTTGCCTTTTCATATGTGACAAAAGATGTGGCTACTTTATCAATTGATGGTGTTGCGCCAAATGATGACAATGTTAAAACCAATAAGTGGCTTATTTGGTCTTATGAACATATGTATACCAAGGGACAACCTACCGAGTTAACGAAAAAATTCTTAGACTATGTTCTTTCTGATAAAGTCCAAAAAGAGATTGTTGCTAAATTAGGCTATATTGCAATTAGTGATATGCAAGTGAAGCGTGATTGGCAAGGCAATGTGATTCAGTAGCCTTTACAAAAAATTTACAATCTTTGCTTAAAATTAACATAAGATTTATCGAAAATTGATATTCAATCGTTAAACTGAGAGCATAGAATAGAAATGGGGGATGACCTCTTGGAAGATATGAAAGAAGTATTAATAAAAAAATCTAAAAGGGCAAGAATGGAACAACGCGGTAAGTTTATCAGCTTTATTTGTATTGCAATTATCGTATTGGTTGTGCTATCTATCTTTTATTTTGTTGCAAGTAAAGGGCTTGCCACTTTCTTTGTAGATAAAGTGAATGTTTTTGACTTTTTATTTGGAAAAGAATGGAATCCAAGCGAGTTAGGGGCAAATGGGCAGCCACAAGTGGGCGCCTTACCAATGATTTTGGGCTCGTTTTTAGTTACTTTTCTATCGGCAATTATCGCAACACCATTCGCTATTGGTGCAGCAGTGTTTATGGTTGAGATTTCACCAAAACAAGGACAAAAGATTTTGCAACCAGTTATTGAGTTATTGGTAGGAATTCCATCAGTAGTTTATGGTTTTATTGGTCTATCAGTGATTGTACCGGCTGTGCGTTCGGTCTTTGGTGGGACTGGTTTTGGTATTTTAGCGGGAACGTTTGTTTTATTTGTCATGATTTTGCCAACAGTTACAACCATGACTGTAGATGCCTTAAAAGCAGTTCCGCGTCATTACCGTGAAGCTTCCTTAGCATTGGGGGCCACTAGATTTCAAACCATTTACAAAGTGGTGTTACGTTCAGCTGTGCCAGGAATTTTGACGGCTGTTGTTTTCGGAATGGCACGTGCATTCGGTGAAGCACTTGCGATTCAGATGGTTGTGGGAAATGCTGCTTTGATGCCAACAAGCTTAGTGACGCCAGCAGCTACTTTGACATCAATTCTTACAATGGGAATCGGAAATACGATTATGGGTACCGTTGAAAATAATGTTTTATGGTCCTTGGCATTAATCTTATTAGCTATGTCTTTAGTATTTAATATTATTATTCGAATGATCGGTAAGAAGGGAGTGTTAAAGTAAGATGAATGCAAAAAAAATCGATAAAATTGCTACCGGCGTGTTATATGCTATCTCGGGAATCATCGTATTTATCTTGGCTGCCATGTTACTTTACATTCTATTACGCGGCTTGCCACATGTTTCTTGGCATTTTTTAACATCACCCTCTAAAGCTTATCAAACAGGTGGCGGAATCGGTATTCAATTATTTAACTCATTGTATTTACTACTCATTACAATGATTATTAGTTTTCCATTATCCTTAGGTGCGGGAATTTACCTATCTGAGTATGCAAAGAAAAATTGGCTAACTGATTTGATTCGTACTTCAATTGAAATTCTAAGTTCTCTACCATCAGTAGTTGTTGGTTTATTTGGTTTCTTAGTTTTTGTCATTCAATTTCAATATGGCTTTTCTATTCTTTCTGGAGCCTTAGCCTTAACCTTGTTTAATTTGCCACTATTAACTAGAAATATTGAAGAGTCCTTACGTGCGATTCATTTTACGCAACGTGAAGCTGGATTAGCATTAGGTTTATCACGCTGGGAAACTGTTATCCATGTCGTTTTACCTGAAGCTTCTCCTGGTATTTTAACAGGATTAATTTTAAGCTCTGGACGTATCTTTGGTGAAGCAGCGGCCTTGATTTATACTGCCGGTCAGTCGGCGCCAGCTTTAGATTTTACTAACTGGAATCCGTTAAGTGTCTCTAGTCCGATTAGTATTTTTCGACAAGCAGAAACTTTAGCTGTGCATATTTGGAAAATTAATTCAGAAGGGACTATGCCTGATGGGGCTCAAGTTTCAGCAGGGGCATCTGCAGTCTTAATACTGGCTGTCTTAATTTTTAACTTTGGTGCACGGGCATTAGGTAAGAGACTGCATAAAAAATTGACCTCTGCGTAAGAAAGGATAAATAATGAAACAATATAATTTGAATGATCGTCACGTAATTACTTTTGATGGTCAAAAAGATTTAGCTTTATATACAGAAGATTTACATGTGTGGTATGGGCAAAATGAAGCGATTAAAGGCGTTGATATGCAATTTAAAAAAAATAAAATCACTGCTTTAATCGGACCGTCTGGCTGTGGAAAATCGACTTATCTTCGCTCGTTGAATCGTATGAATGACAGTATTGCCAATACTAAGGTAACTGGTAAAATCATGTATCGTGGGGTAGATATTAATTCACCTCAAGTGGATGTTTATGAAGCACGCAAACATATTGGTATGGTGTTTCAAAGACCTAATCCATTTAGTAAGTCAATTTATGAAAATATTACTTTTGCCTTAAAACGTCATGGGATGGCCAATAAAGAAGAGTTAGATGAAATTGTTGAAACTTCATTAAAACAAGCTGCACTTTGGGACCAAGTGAAGGATAATCTACATAAAAGTGCTTTAGCTTTATCTGGTGGGCAACAGCAACGATTATGTATTGCTCGTGCGATTGCGATGAAACCAGATATTTTACTACTTGATGAACCGGCAAGTGCGCTAGATCCAATTTCAACAGGGACGGTGGAAGAAACATTAATTCACCTGAAAGATCAATTTAGTATCGTTATCGTGACCCATAATATGCAACAAGCTGCTCGAATTAGTGATTATACTGCCTTCTTTTATATGGGCAATGTAATTGAATATGATAAAACCAATAAAATTTTCACACGGCCAAAAATTCAAGCAACAGAAGATTATGTATCTGGTCATTTCGGATAAAGAAAGGAAAGATAAATTTGGCAGAAACAATTATTTCTTCTCGTGATTTACATTTGTATTACGGGAAAAAAGAAGCGCTCAAAGGAATCAATTTAGATATATATAAAGGTGAAATCACTGCGATGATTGGTCCTTCAGGCTGTGGGAAATCAACTTATCTACGTTCTTTAAACCGAATGAATGACTTAATTCCCAACGTGACAATCACTGGTAGTGTGATGTACAAAGGAAAAGATATCTATAGTCCTAAAACTGATACTGTTGAGTTGCGTAAAGAGATTGGCATGGTTTTTCAACAACCGAATCCTTTTCCGTTTTCAATTTATGAAAATGTGGTCTATGGTTTGCGTCTTAAAGGGGTAAATGATAAACAAATTTTAGATAAAGTTGTGGAAGAAAGTTTAAAAGCGGCCTCTGTCTGGGATGATGTGAAAGATAAATTACATCAAAGCGCCTTATCTCTTTCCGGTGGACAACAACAGCGCGTATGTATCGCTCGTGTGTTAGCGGTTGACCCTGATATTATTTTATTAGATGAACCAACCAGTGCTTTAGACCCAATTTCTTCTGGTAAAATTGAAAATACCCTGTTAGAATTAAAGGAAAAATATACGATGATAATTGTGACGCATAATATGTCACAAGCGACACGGATTTCAGACCGCACTGCATTTTTCTTGAATGGTGATTTAATTGAATATGATAAAACCAAAAATATTTTCTTAAGTCCACAAAGACAAGAGACAGATGATTATATCTCAGGGCGTTTTGGTTAATAAAAAAGAGGAGAGAAAAACATGCTACGTTCACAGTTTGAAGAGGATTTACTTAATTTACACAATCAATTTTATGAGATGGGTATGCTCGTGAGCAAAGCCATTCATCGTTCAGTTCGTGCTTATGTCAATCATGATAAAGAATTAGCAAAACAAGTCATTGAACACGATGAAGAAATTAATAACTTAGAAATTCAGTTAGAGAAGAAAAGTTTTGAGATGATTGCCTTACAACAACCGGTTACTACTGATTTACGTCGAATCATTACCGTGATGAAGGCCAGTTCTGATTTGGAGCGCATGGGAGATCATGCCGTTTCCATCTCAAAATCAACAATCTTGGTAAAAGGACAAACGCGTATTCCAGAAATTGAAAAAGAAATCTCTGATATGTCTGATTCTGTGAAAAAGATGGTTGATAATGTATTGGTAGCCTATGTAAAAATGGATCAAAAAGATGCGAAAATGATTGCGGCAATGGATGAAAGAGTGAACCAACATTTTCGAGATATCTATGATCATACCATTGAAGCAATGAAAGCTAATCCAGATACAGTTATCTCAGGAACAGATTATTTAAATGTTGCCCAATATTTAGAAAGAATTGGTGACTATGTAACCAACATTTGTGAATGGATTGTCTACTTAGCAACAGGTAAAATTACTGAATTAAATTCTAACCGTACTGCAGAATAAGTCGAGTTAAGCGAAAAAGAGGGGTTTGAGGCCCCTCTTTTTGTAGTTTTTATGCAAATTGGTACTTTAGCCCTATGTAAATTTACAAAGTTTTTGGCATACTAATAGATGTAGAGGAGACTACATATAAATTTAGGAGGCAATAACGATGAACGAAAGAAAGCGTATATTTGATTTAGTGAAACAAGGAGTTATTTCTACTGAAGAGGCATTAGTTCTATTGGAAAACATTGCCAAAGAAACTGGGGGACGGGTAAAACCATCTGAAGACGATATTAGTCCAAAAGATTGGTTTATATCAAGTGATCGTTCATTAGATGATGAATCTTCAATGGACGTAATTGATGAATTAACACAATTAGAGAATTTAGAACATCAAATCGATGAAATCAATATTCAGTTGATTGAATTAAATGAAACATTACAGCTTGAAGAATCTGCAGAATTATTACAGCAAAAACGTACATTACAAGATGAGCTTGTAAAATTAATGGCTGAAAAACAAGTTTTAGAAGCAAAAATTGATGAAAAATTCTATCATAAAGCAAATCAACATACACAAACAGAAAGTGATTCATGGAAGGAACAAGCAAGTGATACCTTCTCTCAAGTAAGTGATAAATTATCCGATGTCACTGCACAATTGGGACGTTTCTTCAAAAAATCAATTAAAAATGTGTCACAAACAGTGGAAGATAATGTAGAATGGAAGGAGCTAAGTATTAAAGTTCCTGGTTTAGCAGTGACAAGTTTCGAACATGAATTTTCATATCAAGAAAGCCAACCAACGATTTTAGATTTTAAATTAGCGAATGGTTCAATTGATTTTAGAACTTATGATCAAGACTATATTAAGATTAAAGCCGATATCAAGATTTATGGTAAGTTTGATGAATCTGATCCACTTGCTGCGGTGATGAAAAGATCGACTATCGAATTGACTTCAGATAAGTTGATTTATCATCTACCTAATAAACGCATTAAGGCTGATTTAGTGGTATACTTACCTGAAAAGACTTATGATTATATCAGTGCACGTGTCTTAAATGGAGATGTAACCTTTGATCATTTGCAAGGAAAAGATTTCTTTGTGAAAGTAACGAACGGAGATATGGCATTTCAGGATGTTAGAGCTACTATGATAGAATTAGAAGGAACCAATGGGGATATCAAAGTAACAGATAGTAATGTGAATGATATCGTTATTGAAACTGTCAATGGGGATGTACGTGTAGGTAGCACGCCAGAAACTGCTAGAATTAATTTAATCAATGGTGATGTGAAGTTAACTTTTGTAAATGATGGCTTGCAAGCTTTAAATGTTAATTCAGTAAATGGTGATATTAAGGTTGCGATGCCGAAAAATAATGGCTATGAATTATCAGCTAAGACAAATTTTGGCTCTATTCAAAATCGTTTGGAAAATATTGAATTAGTTGAAGAAGTAAATGAAAAAATGAATCATCAATTGTCTCTTCGACGTGTTGCCGATACAACAGCAAAAGTGACTTTAAGCAGCAATACAGGAAGCATATATATTAAATAGAAACAGAGAGTGTGGACATAAATGAAAAAACTGACGAAATCAGCCAATAATCGAGTGGTATCTGGTGTACTAGGTGGTATTGGTGAATTCTTTAATATTGATCCTACAATTTTGCGGATAATTTTTGTTATTTTGATATTTATTGGATATGGCACGGTAATTCCAGTGTATTTTGTCGCTTTTCTAATCATCCCAGATTCAAGTGGTAAAATGACATTAGTCGAAAGATCAAAAACAAAAGTGATTCACAAAAGACCAGTGAAAAAGGTTAAACCATTGGAACAAGATGATAGTGATGATGATTGGAGTGACTTTTAATGGGTTACTTTGCACGTCTAGTTGTAACAATGCTCACTTTTATTGGAATAACAGTGTTTTTACCTCAATTACTTTATGTAGATACCTTTCAAACAGCACTGTTAGCTAGTTTTGTACTATCTATATTAAATATCATAGTTAGACCAGTTCTTTTGTTATTTACACTACCACTGAATATTTTAACGTTAGGGTTATTTACCTTTATTGTTAATTCAATGATGTTGGTAATGACTGCCAATATTTTAGGTGAAAACCACTTTTCATTTACTAGTTTTTCAGCTGCCGTTATAGTAGCAGTGATAATGTCTGTGGTGAATACTATCATCAACAGCTACCACGCAGATTAAATGAAAGTACAAAAGCCAGTTAGGATAGATTGGCTTTTGTACTTTTTTCTTTTTTGCAAATGATTACAAAAACTTCAAAAAAATTCAATAATCTTGTGAATAAAGTAGTCATTAGCTGAAACAAATGGTAGAATAGAAGAGTATAGATTGTTTTGAAAAGAGGGTGTTATTTATGAGTGAGACAGTCAAAGTGATTGATTTAGTAAATGCCTTACAATTAGAAATCATTACTGGTGATGAAGAAGCTTTACAAAGAGAAATCAAAATTAGTGATATTTCACGTCCTGGATTAGAGCTTACTGGCTACTTCACATATTATTCATATAATCGAATTCAACTATTTGGTAGTAAAGAAATTACCTTTGCGCAAAGAATGCTACCAGAAGAGAGATTGATGGTCATGCGTAGGATGTGTGCACCAGAAACTCCAGCCTTTGTTATCTCTCGCGGTTTAGAAGTGCCTAAAGAATTGATACAAGCTGGTGATGAAGCAGGAATCCCTGTCTTACGTTCTAGTGTGTCAACTTCCCGCTTATTAGGTCAATTATCTAGTTTTTTAGATAGTAAATTAGCTGTCAGAGAAAGTGTTCATGGCGTATTAGTAGATGTTTATGGTTTAGGTGTCTTAATTCAAGGTAGTAGCGGTATTGGTAAAAGTGAAACAGCCCTAGAATTGATTAAACGTGGCCATCGACTTATCGCAGATGACCGTGTTGATGTTTACAAGCAAGACGACTTAACATTAATTGGTGAGCCACCAAAAATTTTAGAGCATTTAATCGAAATTCGTGGGATTGGCATTATTGATGTCATGAATCTATTCGGTGCGAGTGCGGTGCGTGGTTCGATGCAAGTGCAATTAGCAGTTTATTTAGAAGCATGGGAAAAAGATAAAAAATATGATCGCCTTGGTTCTGAAAATGCCACGGTTGAAATTGGCGATGTTGCTATTCCGCAAATTCGCATCCCTGTTAAGACTGGTCGAAATGTCGCAATTATTATTGAGGTTGCTGCGATGAACTTTAGAGCAAGGACCATGGGATTTGATGCAACGAAAAAATTTGAAGAACGTTTATCATTATTGATTGCTGAAAATTCAGGAAAGTAGGGAGTTGTCTTTGATATTGTCACAAGTGAATCGTGTTGCATTTGAACTGTTTGGCTTGCCTGTTTATTGGTATGCATTAATTATTGTATCTAGTATTATTTTAGCCATGTATTTAAGTTCACGTGAAGCCCAGCGTGTCGGCATGAAGGCTGATGATGTCTATGATTTTATGCTTATTGGCTTACCATTGGCTTTTGTTGGTGCAAGAATCTACTACATTATTTTCGATATCCAACCCTATCTGGCAGACCCTATCCAAATTTTTAATATTCGTGCCGGTGGATTAGCTATTTATGGTGGCTTAATTGCTGGTGGTGCTTGGTTAATTTATTTTTGCTATAAAAATTATATTGATATTTGGAAGTTCTTAGATATTGCTGCACCAAATGTCTTGTTGGCGCAGGCGATTGGTAGATGGGGAAACTTTATGAACCATGAAGCTTTTGGTGGAAAAACCACACTAGACTTTTTACAACAGCTTCATCTTCCAAAATTTATCATCGAAAATATGTATATTGATGGTTTCTATCGTCAACCAACCTTTTTATATGAATCATTGTGGAATGTTACTGGCTTTATCCTTATTATTTTATTAAGAAAATATCGTACTTCCATGTTCAAACAAGGTGAAATTGCTCTAAGTTATTGTATCTGGTATAGTTTTGGCCGTTTCTTTATTGAAGGTATGCGTACAGACAGCCTATATTTATTTGGCTCAATTCGTGTATCACAATTATTGTCAGCTATATTATTCTTTGGGGCATTTGCGGTTGGTTATTATCGTCGCAAACAAAATATTTCAGATTACACACGTTCATTAGGTAGTAACGAGTTTATCATCTAAAGGGGGAAATTCTTTTGAAACAGAAAATTACAGTTTTAGGTCCAGGATCATGGGGGAGTGCACTTGCCCAAGTATTGGCTGAAAATGGTCATGACGTAGTGATTTGGGGAAATAACCCAGCTCAAATTGATGAAATCAATACTTATCATACGAATCGCCGTTATTTACCAAATCTAAAATTACCTTCATCTATTCGTGGAGAAAAAGATTTGGCCACAGCTGTGAAAGATGCAGATGCTGTTTTGTTTGTTGTACCGACAAAAGCAATGAGAAGTGTGGCGAAGCAATTTAACCAAGTGTGTCAAAATCAACCTGTGATTATTCATGCATCAAAAGGATTGGAACAAAAAACACATAAACGTATTTCTGAAATCTTATTAGAGGAAATAGAGGAAGCACATCGTCAGGCCGTAGTTGTGCTATCTGGTCCAAGTCATGCTGAAGAAGTATCCGTACATGATATTACGACAATCACGGCAGCAAGTGAAAATGAACAGGCTGCCAAATATGTGCAACAATTATTTACCAATGAATATTTCCGTATCTATACAAATACCGATGTCATTGGTGTTGAAACAGGAGCGGCCTTGAAAAATATTATTGCGATTGGTGCCGGAGCTTTACATGGGTTAGGCTTTGGTGATGATGCCAAAGCGGCGATTATGACACGTGGTTTAGCTGAGATTTCTCGTCTAGGCGTGGCGATGGGAGCAGACCCATTAACTTTTATCGGTTTAAGTGGTGTAGGTGATTTAATCGTTACTTGTACCAGTGTTCACTCAAGAAATTGGCGCGCTGGTAACTTATTAGGTAAAGGCCATCAATTAGATGAAGTACTAGACAATATGGGGATGATTGTCGAAGGGGTTGCGACGACCAATGCGGCAATGGAACTTTCACAACAATTGGGAGTTGAAATGCCAATTACGCAAGCGATTTATCAAGTACTTTATGAAAATCGTGATATCAAAACAGTAGCTAAAGATATCATGCTACGTGATAGTAAAGTTGAAAATGAATTCTCAAATTTGTATCGAAAGTAGGGGTTGAAATGAAAGTAAGAAAAGCAGTGATTCCCGCAGCAGGATTAGGAACTCGATTTTTACCTGCAACAAAGGCGATGGCGAAAGAAATGTTGCCAATTGTCGATAAACCAACGATTCAATTTATTGTAGAAGAAGCGTTGAAATCAGGAATTGAAGACATTTTGATTGTGACAGGAAAAGCCAAACGTCCAATTGAAGATCATTTTGATTCCAATATTGAATTAGAAACAAATTTACGTGAAAAAGGTAAAGATGATTTACTAAAATTAGTTGAAGAAACAACGGATGTCAACTTACATTTTATTCGTCAATCTCATCCAAAAGGTCTGGGTCATGCTGTATTACAAGCAAAAGCCTTTGTTGGAAATGAACCATTTTTAGTCATGCTTGGTGATGATTTGATGGAAGACAAAGTACCATTAAGTAAGCAATTGATGGATGATTATGAACGTACGCATGCTTCTACGATTGCCGTGATGGAAGTAGACCATGAAGAGACGTCTAAATATGGCATTATCAATCCAGGTAATCAAGTTGTCGCTGGCTTATACAATGTTAAAAATTTTGTGGAAAAACCGCAGCCAAGTGAAGCGCCAAGTAATTTAGCGATTATTGGTCGTTATCTATTGACACCTGAAATATTTGAAATACTAGAAAATCAAAAGCCAGGTGCAGGTAATGAAATTCAACTAACTGATGCCATCGATACTTTAAATCAAACCCAACGAGTCTTTGCACGAGAATTCAAAGGAACACGTTATGATGTGGGTGATAAATTTGGATTCTTAAAAACAAGTATTAAGTATGCTTTGATACACCCAGAAGTTAAAGACAATTTACGTCAATACATTATTGATTTAGCACATGAACTAGAATCTAAAAAAGAAGAAAAATAGGGGAGTGAAGACAATGAATGGTATTGAAATTGCTGCATTAATCGCTGCGATTGCTTTTGCTGGATTAATGTTTTTCTTAATTCGGTTGGTACAAAAAGCCAATCGTGTAATATCTAATGTCGAAAAGACGGTGGAAGAGGCGAATCACACCATTCAAATCGTTACGAAAGATGCTGATATTTTGTCTCGAGAAGTAGAGGGACTACTAGTTAAAAGCAATGAATTATTAGCAGATGTTAGTCAAAAAGTAGCGACTATTGACCCACTATTTACGGCAGTTGCTGATTTAAGCGAGAGTGTAAGTGATTTGAATCTTGCTAGTCGTAATCTAGTATCACATGTTGGAACAATCGGAAAAGCGACTGCACAAACTGCGATTGTTGGACGTGTTGGGCAGTTAGCAGCAAAATATATGAAAAAAAATAAAACACAAACGGAGGAATAGACATGGGTAAAAATAGCGGCTTTTTATTAGGTGCATTAATTGGTGGTGGTGCTGCAGCGATCACAGCTTTATTATTAGCACCTGAATCTGGAAAAGAATTACGTGCTCGTTTGGCTAAACAATTGGATGATGTTTTAGATTCAACGGCAGATTATAATGATCAAGTTGTTGATAAGGCAGATGATTTAAAAAAATTAGCTCAAGCCAAGGCTATTCAATTAACAAAACAATCAGAAGAAATTGCTAATTTGTTAAAAGAAAAAACTGGTGTAGCTACGAATGAACTATATGCTGATTTAAAAGATCAAGTAGTAGATTTAACCAATAAAGTGAAACAATCTGTTCAAGATTTGGACTTGTCTAACAAGTTATCAGATGTTGCTGTTTCTGAGGATGTTGAGCCAAAAGGTGAAGATATTATTTTAGACTTTGAGGCTTTAGCTAGTAAAGATGAAATGGACGATGAAAAAGATATCGTCGTTGGCAAGATTGAGGATCTTATCGAACAAGTTGCTAGTGAAGAACCAGTTAATGAGTCACAACAGAATGATGAAACGCAAACTGATGTCCTAGATTCTGAAGATAGCGAATTAGAAGAAAAATAAAAAATCAGGTTTTCCATTTTGGAAAACCTGATTTTGTTTATAATACAATTAATTCTTTTGGCGTTTGCGTGAAGCTTTGGCAACCATCTTTTGTGACATAAACACAGTCTTCAATTCGGACACCCACTTCATTAGGAATATATATCCCAGGTTCGATAGAGAAGCACATACCTTCTTTAAGCACCATAGAATTACCTTCGACAATTGATGGAAATTCATGAACAGTCGTGCCAATACCATGACCGAGACGATGGGTAAAGTATTCGCCATAGCCAGCATCTGTAATAACATTACGTGCAATCGAATCTAATTCTTGGGCTGTAATTCCAGGTTTTACAGCATTTTGAGCAGCTAATTGTGCTTGTAAGACAACTTCATAAACTTCGCGTTGTTTAGCGGTAGGTTCTTTAAAGGAAACCGTTCTAGTAGCATCACTGCAGTAACCTTTCCAGACTACACCTAAGTCAAAGAGGGCGAAATCATGATTGCGCAACTGTAGACTGCCTGGATTTCCGTGTGGATTGGCTGCATTATCACCAAATAAAATTAAGGTATCAAAGGACATTTTACTTACACCTTGTTTTTTCAATTGATATTCAATTTCGGCAACAATTTCTTGTTCAGTTACTTTTTCTTTTAAGGCCTTAAATCCAATTTCAAACGCGACATCAGCCCAATGTCCAGCTTCAAGGAGTGTTTGAATTTCTTCTGGTGTTTTAACAAGCTGAATTTGCTGTAAGATAGGAGTAATATCTGCAGAAAAATCAACAGTGGCTAACCCGTCTTTTAATATTTCGAAACGTTCGACGCTTAATTGATTTTTTTCTAAAGCCATTTTTTTGAATTGACCAAAGCGCGATTTTAATTCATTCAAAATAATCTGCCAAGGATTTTGGGTGTCTAAGTAACCAATGACATCTTCACTGAAAGCTTTTTTGGCTTCAGGAACTTCCATTGCAGGTGTGAATAAAAAAGGTGCTTTGTCAGCATGAATAAAGAGTGCTAATACACGTTCATGAGGATCACTTTCAAAGCCAGTTAAGTAGGCAATTGAACTTGGGTTGCTAACATAGGCAACTTCTACTTGATTGTTTTGCATCCATTCTCGGAGTTCATTTATTTTTTTGATATTCATCAAAAAACCTTCTTTCCATCAAACTTACCTCTATTGTATCTAATTTTTGATAAAGTGAAAAGAAATTTCGGAAAAATAATGAAAATGATATAAAAACGATTGCAAATCAGTGAAAATTCTGCTATTCTAACTAAGAAATGTAAATGATATTTTCTGAAAATTATAAAGGGGTTTATAGAGAATGGATAAACAAACAATTACAATTTATGATGTTGCACGTGAAGCAGATGTTTCGATGGCAACAGTTTCTCGTGTTGTCAATGGCAACCCAAATGTGAAACCTGCAACACGTAAAAAAGTACTTGAGGTCATCGAACGCCTGGATTATCGTCCAAACGCTGTGGCTCGTGGTTTAGCAAGTAAAAAGACGACTACAGTTGGTGTAATCATCCCTGATGTAAGCAATATGTTTTTTGCCTCATTAGCTCGTGGGATTGATGATATTGCCACAATGTATAAATATAATATTATTTTAGCTAACTCTGATGGTGATAACCTTAAAGAAGTACACGTACTAAACAACTTGTTAGCAAAACAAGTGGACGGTATTATCTTTATGGGACATCATATCACAGATGAAATTCGTGGTGAGTTTTCACGTTCAAAAACACCAGTAGTATTGGCTGGTTCAATTGATCCAGATAATCAAGTAGGTAGCGTCAATATTGATTATCAAGCAGCTACAAAAGAAGCTGTTCAAATTCTAGTAAAAAACGGACATAAAGATATTGCCTTTGTTAGCGGTGCTTTAATTGATCCAATTAATGGACATGCACGTTTAGGTGGTTATAAACAAGCCTTAGAAGAAGCTGGTATTGCTTATAATGAAGGATTAATTTTTGAAGCACCTTATTCATTTAGAGATGGTTTACGTTTAGTTGAGCGCCTACGCAACTCGGGTGCAACCGCCGCATTTATTTCAGATGATGAATTAGCTGTTGGTATCCTTGATGGTTTATTAGATGCTGGAGTAAAAGTTCCTGAAGAATTCGAAATTATTACAAGCAATAACTCATTGCTTACAGATGTTGTTCGTCCTAAACTAACAACGATTACTCAGCCATTGTATGATATGGGTGCTGTTGCAATGCGCTTACTAACTAAATTAATGAACAAAGAAGAAGTTGAACAAAAAACAATTATTTTACCATTTGGTATTTCCGAAAAGGGTTCAACAAAATAAAATAATGGATAGACGAAAAGACGACTCCAAATTGAAGTCGTCTTTTTTTTGCATATTACTCAGTCTTTTTATCCTCAGTTTTTTCATCTTGAGTAGCATCGTCTTGATTTTCGTTTTCGTCTTTGTTTTCTTTTTCAGTCTTTTCTTTAGACTCTTTATCTTTATTCTCTTCTTTTTTTGCAGGAGTAAGTTTTTTCCAATAATCTTGGTAATTTTCATCTGTACCACCAATGCCAAATCTGAAGCTAGTATCAACTGGCCCATTTTTTGCCCAAAGAGAAGTGGTTTCTTCACCAAAACTCTTCCATTCAGTATTGCCAATTTTAACGGTTCCTTGATTCTTTTGCCCTGTAAACTTAGACACTTTTTCTTTTTTGACACTATCAGCTAAAGTGAATTTTTCATTAGTGCCAAAAACTTCAGGACTCACTTGATAAATACGATTGACTAAGTTTGCCAAATAAAGAGAAGTACGTCTACCTGCATTACTATCAGAAGGACGATTATCTTCATATCCTGACCAACTACTAATGGTTACTTTTGGTGTTGAGACGATTAACCACGAGTCAGCCCAATCATTCGTAGACCCAGTTTTACCGACCCAGTCTAAGTTTGCTAAAGAAGCATTTAGACTACTTAAATCAGTTTTATAGCTTGTAGTTATTTGCGCCTGTAAGACACTGCGCATTAAATCATTCATGATACTTGCACTTGCTTCAGAGAATACTCGAACAGGATTTTGCTTATGTTTATAGATTTTTTTACCTTTTGAATTGGTGATGGCTTCGATTAAATAGCCTTGTTGATATATTCCGTGATTGGCCAAAGTCTGGAAGCCATTTGTTTGAGAAACTACTGAAAGCGTGGCTACTCCCAATGGTGCAGATTCATATTGCCAAATATCAGAAGCAGGATAATTCATTTTTGATAGATAGTTATTGTATACAAAATTTTTATCACCAGTCTCATTTAATACTTCTTGATAAATATTGTAAGCAGGAATATTGTTCGACCAGTTTAAAGCTTCTCGTACAGTTTGGAAAGTATTGCTTCCTTTATTTGTAGCATTGACAATCTCTTTACCTGCATCATCACCGGTTTTCCAAGAGGTTGCATAGTCAGATACGCGACTTTCTGACCCCATTAAGCCTAAGTCAATTGCAGGACCATATACAAGTACCGGTTTAATGGCAGAACCAGCTTGGCGTTTGGCATCAAAGGCGTGATTAAACTGATTTTGATTGTAATTACGACCACCAACAAAGCCTAGAATTCTTCCGGTTGCATTATCCATTAAGACATTTCCAACTTCAACAGGATCATTGTAATTCGTATCAAGATAGCTACCATAATCATTGACCGCTTGTTGCATCGCTTGATAGATTCCTTCATCGATTGTTGTTTGGATGGTATAACCGCCATTTGCGAGCGTATCTTTGGCTGTGCGTGCATACTCATTGTATACATCGTCATCTGCCAATTGTGATTCTGTCAGACCATCTTTTGTAGCAAGCTGATTTACGATAATATCAATTGCCTGTGACATCACGGTATCATATAAATAGCCATATGAAGTATTTTGTGCTTGACTTGGTGGTAGGAAGTCCTTCGTAATATCGTAGTTCTTTGCTTCTTCATATTCTTTTTTAGTAATATCATGGTTGCGATACATGCTAAACAAGACGACATTTTTTCGCTTAAGACCATAAGTAAAATCATTTTTTAGCTGACCATCATTCGTATAAGGACTATAGATGATCGGACTTTGTGGTAGCCCAGCAATAAAGGCAGCCTGTGGCAAGTTTAAATCGCTGGCGTTCTTCCCGAAAATTCCCATTGCAGCTTCTTGGACACCCGCAATATTTTGCCCATGATTATTACGTCCAAAAGGAGAAACATTTAAATACATCGTAATAATTTCATCTTTAGAAAAGTTTTTCTCGACTTCCAAAGCCAACAAGATTTCGTTTGCTTTACGTTTAAAGGTTGTTTCGCTTGATAAAATTTGTTGTTTCACCAATTGTTGGGTTAACGTAGAACCACCGCCACCGCCGCCTCCAATTGCTTCGGATAGTAGCGCTCTAACAACTGCTTTTGGTACAACACCATGATGTTTATAAAAATATTCATCTTCAGTAGCAACAACCGCTTTTTTCAATAGTGGCGATATTTGGTTTGAAGCAACATTGGTTCGACGTAAATCAGAACGAATATTACTGATAGTATTTCCATTAGCATAAACAAGTTTAGATGTTTGAGTGATATCGCCCAAGTCTTGTTGGAGTTCTACCTTGCTAGGGATTTTGGTATCCTCAACTAAAAAAGCAAAATATCCCATCCCGATGCCGGTACCTAAAGCAGCAATGAGTAATAGAAATGAGATAAAGACTAAAAATAATGATTGCGTTACACGAACTGTAATATTAAAAATTTGATAATTATCGATTTTCTCTTTGGATTTTTTCTTCTTTTTGGGTTGTTTATTTGAAGCCATATCAACACCTCCTAAAATCTTCTACTATTATAGCAAAGTTTTAAGTAAATGGATAATAATTATCTATTCTTTCAAGAAAAAAACAGTGAAATCATTGGAAAAACCTTTTCTTTCTATCAAATTTAAGTTATGATATGTTTATGTATTTTAGTAAGATGTTTTTACTAAAGCTGATACATGAAATGATTGAATACAAGGAAAATTTGAAGGAGTGAATAGTATGACAGCGGACTTATTTCAAGAATTAAAGGAAAGAGGTCTAGTCTATCAAACCACAGACGAAGATGCTCTAGTGAAACATTTAAACGAAGAGTCTGTTAAATTATATGTGGGCTTTGATCCAACTGCAGATAGTTTGCATATTGGTCATTTGTTACCTATCTTAATGTTACGTCGCTTCCAACAACATGGTCATGTACCGATTGCCTTAGTTGGTGGGGGAACAGGAATGATTGGGGATCCTTCATTTAAAGATCAAGAACGTCAATTAAACACTTTAGAAACCGTCCAAAATTGGTCTCAAAGTATTAAAAACCAACTTTCACGCTTTATTGATTTTGATAATGAAGAAAATCCTGCCATTATCGCAAACAATTATGAGTGGTTAGGAAAGTTAAGCATGATTGACTTTCTTCGTGATGTTGGTAAAAACTTTACAATTAACTATATGATGAGCAAAGAAAGTGTCAAACGCCGTATTGAAACAGGGATTTCATACACCGAATTTGCTTACCAATTACTACAAGCTTATGATTTCTTAAAGTTATATGATAATTACGGTTGCTTATTACAATTAGGTGGTTCCGATCAATGGGGAAATATTACTTCTGGTATTGAGTTAATGCGTAGAGAACGTGATGTCCAAGGTTTTGCTTTAACCATGCCTTTAATTACAAAAGCTGATGGTACTAAATTTGGTAAATCTGAAGGGAATGCAGTATGGTTGGATGCTGAAAAAACAACCCCATACGAGTTCTACCAATTCTGGATTAATACCGATGACCGTGATGTGATTAAATTCTTGAAATACTTTACTTTCTTGAGTCTAGATGAAATCGCAGAAATTGAAAAAGAATTTACTGCTGCACCAGAAACACGTGTAGCTCAAAAAGCTTTAGCCAAAGAAATGACGACTTTAGTACACGGAAAAGAAGCTTACGAGCAAGCAGTGCACATTTCACAAGCTTTATTCAGCGGCAATATTAAAGAATTATCCGTTTCTGAAATCAAGCAAGGTTTCAAAGGTGTGCCTAGCTATACAGTCCCACAAGATGCTGATTTGAAATTATTAGAAGTGTTAGTAGCATCTGGACTTGTCCAATCTAAACGTCAAGCGCGAGAAGATTTACAAAATGGTGCGATTTACATTAATGGCGACCGTGTTCAGGATTTAGAATACCAACTTTCTGACGAGGATAAGATTGGTGATATAGTCGTATTACGTCGTGGAAAGAAAAAATATTTCTTATTACAATTTTAATACAATAGGTAGGTTGGTATATAAGCCTACCTTTTTTTTGAATACAAATGAATGTTGTGATATACTATTAGTTGAAAAGATTGCTAGATATACGAAGAAAAAATTTTTTCGCAAGATATTGTGAAGGATGATACAAATAGAAATCTTTTCAGTAATAAAACGAGAGGATGTTTACAATGACAAAAAGAGTAGCAGTAATGGTGTTTGATCAAAATAGTATCGCTTATGAGGCTTTTTCTAAAATTAAGAATAATCAGGGGACAGCCTATCGTATTAATCAATTAGCTGTTGTTGAAAAAAGTGAAGATGATAAAAAATTTACTATTAAAGATTTGATTGATTTACAAACACCGAGCACCGTAAGTAAAGGTGGTCTTATCGGTATGATTGTTGGGATTCTTGGCGGACCATTAGGCGTTTTATTTGGTTGGATTTTAGGTGATTTAGTTGGTGCAGGTATTTCTGCAAGTGAGCAAAAACACACACAAACTATTTTTGATGAAATTTCTAAGCAAATCACTGCAGGACAGACTGGACTCTTAATGTATTACGAAGAGAAAGATAATGAATTGCTAAATACAATTGTAATGAATGAATTACATGGTGCGATTACGCGTTTTGATTACGACGATATCCAAGAAGAAGTTAAAGAAATGAAACAAAAACACGAAGAAGTGCTAAAAAAGGATAAAACAGAAGAATAGAATGAAAACATCAAGCGAAATGACACCTATCGGGGCGTAATGTCCATAGGTGTTTTTTTTTAGAGGTGAATTTATGCAGCAAGTGTTATTACAAGCAGGAAGTCTATTTGATATTATTATTTTAGGTTATTTATTAAAAAGGTGGCATATCTTAACCAAAAAAGACGGCGATGTATTGTCGCGAATGATTGTCTAAGTGACGCTTCCTGCCGCCATTATTGTCAATTTATCTGATTTACGAATTCAAAATCAATTACTTTTATTTATCGTAGTCGCCTTGATTTGGTCTATATTCCAAGTATTACTTGCTTATTTTACGACATTCAAACAAGAAAATAAGCAAAAGGCTACAATGATGTATCTAGGATCAGGATTTAATATTGGAAATTTTCTCTTACCATTTATTCAAAACATTCAACCAGCCTTTGTTCCCATGATTTCAATGTTTGATATTGGTAACTCCATTATGTTGACCGGTGGAACGCAAGCGGTAGTGGATACTTTGGTTGCAACCAATCAACGTTTTTCTTTTCGTAATATGTTGAGGCAACTTTTAAGTTCGATTCCATTTATGTGTTACTTAATTATGTTTGGCTTGCGATATTTTCAGGTTTTGTTACCGTCGTTTATACATACATTTTTTGTACCACTTGCTAATGCCAATGTATTTTTGTCCATGTTTATGATTGGCTTATACTTAGATTTTTCTTTACCAAAAAGCGGTTTTAAGGCGCTAGTAAAGTTATTTTTCTTGCGCTATTTTTGGGGGGTTCTTACTCATTTTTGTTATACATATTTTACCGATTTCAATGGCAGAAAAAATGGTTATAAGTTTGCTATGTGTTTTCCCAATCCCTTTATTTGGCGTTATGAATGCTGTTATTATAGGAGCAAAAGAAGAATATGTTGGTTTTGCTTCTTCACTAAGTTTTTTGTTCAGTCTCGTCTTTATGACATTAATTATTTTAGTTATGAATTAGCTAGGCATTATCCTTGCAATCTTGCTCATTTTTCGTAATACTATCCTTAGTAATTAGAAAGGGGTAGTGAAATGTTAATAGGATCACATGTCTCAATGAGTGGGAAAGCAATGCTAGAAGGTGCTGTAAAAGAAAGTCTATCTTATGGAGCAAATACTTTTATGATTTATACTGGTGCACCTCAAAATACACGCAGAAAACCTATCGAAGAGATGAAAATTGCGGAAGGTAAGGCTTTGATGGCTGCAAATGGCATTGATGAGTTTATCGTACATGCACCCTATATTATCAATTTAGGAAATACGATTAAGACTGAAAATTTTGGCTTTGCGATTGAATTTTTACGTGCAGAAATCATGCGTGCCCAAGCACTAGGTGCAAAACAGATTACCTTACATCCAGGAGCACATGTAGGCGCAGGTGTAGATGCAGGGTTGGCAAAGATTATTGAAGGGTTAAATGAAGTGCTATCCAAGGAGCAAACTGCGCAAATTGCTTTAGAAACGATGGCCGGTAAAGGGACTGAGCTTGGTCGTACTTTTGAAGAGTTAGCCCGAATTATTGATGGGGTTACCTTGAACGAAAAATTATCAGTGACCTTTGATACTTGTCATACCCATGATGCAGGCTATAATATCAAGGAAGATTTTGATGGTGTATTAAACGAATTTGATCATATTATAGGTTTAGATCGCCTAAAAGTCTTGCACTTAAATGATTCTAAAAATGTATGTGGTGCGCATAAAGACCGACATGCCAATATTGGTTTTGGTGAGATTGGTTTTGAAGCATTAAACTATATCGCGCATCATCCACAATTAGAGGGAATTCCAACTATTTTGGAAACACCTTATGTTGGTGCGGATAAGAAAACTGCCAAAGCTCCTTATGGCAAAGAAATAGAAATGTTACGTAAACAAGCATTTAATCCGGAAGTTTTTGCTGAATTATTGTAGGAAATTTATTTGGAAGGCTTTCTTTTTGAAATAATTTTTAGTACAATGAATAACTGAGAGTACATTAAAGAAAGGAAAGTAATTATGGTATCTACAGGAATTTTAGTATTGTGCATTGTGATTGCCCTTGCTGTGGGTGCAGTAGGAGGCTTCTTCTTAGCGCGAAAATACATGCAAGATTACCTAAAACAAAACCCTCCAATTAACGAGGAAATGTTGCGTACAATGATGGCACAAATGGGTCAAAAACCATCTGAGAAAAAAGTTCGCCAAATGATGCAACAAATGAAAAATCAAATGAAATAATAATTGATTTTGAATAGGTAAAGGATAGCATGTATCACACAAGATACAGCTATCCTTTTTATATTAAGGATGTGAGGCGGGTCGGTCAGCTACGAGCGGATAAGGTTGTCCAGAACGTCGGGAAAGTCCGAGAAGTAAAGATTTTCCCAGACGAGCTGGCTTATACGCCGAAGTAGCTACCCACCGAGCACAGATTATTAAGGATGTGAGGTGGGTCGGTTAACTCCAAGCAGCTAAGATTGTCCGGAATGTCAGGAAAATCCATCGAGTATTAAGATTTTCCAAGACAGGCCGGCTTAGATGCACAGGAGTTACCCGCCGAGCACAGATTATATTAAGGTCGCAAAGCAGTTCGGTCAGCTACGAGCAGCTGAGGTTGTCCAAAATTTCATCAGGGTTGATTGGTTTATTTTGTAAAAATACAGAAAAATATTGAAGAATAGGAGTGAAAAAATGGCGATATTTAAAAAGTTATGGTGGTTTTTTAAACAAGAAAAGAAACATTACTTAATTGGTATAACCGCATTGATTGTGGTAGCTTTGGTTCAATTAATTCCACCATGGGTAATTGGTAAAGTAATTGATGAAGTTGCCAGTAAGCAGATTCATCTACAAAAGATTTTTTATTACATAGGTCTACTTGTTTTTTCTGCAATTAGCCAATACGCCTTTCGTTATGTGTGGCGTACCAATATTTGGGGAAGTGCAGCTCGTTTGGAAAAAATATTACGAGAACGATTATTTGATCATTTTACATTGATGGACCAAATTTTTTATCATAAATATCGTACCGGAGATTTAATGGCTTATGCAACCATGAATTTAAATGCGATTCAAAATGTTGCAGGCGCAGGAATTTTAACATTTATTGATTCATTTATCACAGGTGGTATTACGATTATTGCGATGATGATTTTTGTTGATATTCGATTGACAATTTTAGCATTATTACCGTTGCCACTGTTATCATTAATGGCCAAAGTGTTAGGCGATAAATTACATAATGCTTTTCGTAAATCTCAAGACGCCTTTTCTGATTTGAATGATAAAGTCCAAGAAAGTGTCACCGGGATTAAAGTCATCAAAACATTTGGCCAAGAAAAAGAAGATGTAGAAGATTTTAAAGATAAGGTCGATTTTGTAATTGAAAAAAATAAGAAAGTAGCGCTATACGATTCTTTATATGATCCATTAATTACACTGATTATTGGTTTAACTTATGTGATAACCATTATCATTGGTGGTGGATATGTGGTAAAGGGAACCATTTCGATTGGTCAATTAGTTTCTTTTATGAGTTATATCGGCATGTTAGTATGGCCAATGTTTGCAGTCGGTCAACTATTTAATGTACTTGAACGAGGGAATGCAAGTTATGATCGTGTCTTTGAACTATTCAGAGAAAAAAGTCATATTATTGAAAAACAAACAGGTATTTCACAAAAAGCAAACGGCGATTTAAGTATCGATTTGGATTCGTTCACCTATCCTGATGGGCAAAATCCGGTTTTACAAAATATTCATGTGACGATTTCTCAAGGTAAGACGCTAGGAATCGTGGGAAAAACGGGTTCAGGAAAAACAACTTTATTGAGTTTGTTACTAAGAACTTATGATGACTATCAAGGAAGTATCTATTTTGGTGATTATAGTATTAAAGATTACCGATTAGATGCCTATTTGCCTGCAATTGGGTATGTTCCACAAGATCATTTTCTATTTTCAACAACGATTGCTGAAAATATTTGTTTTGCTAATCCAAATTTTGGAGAAGAGAAAATGATTCAAGCAGCCAAACAAGCAGCCATTCATGAAGATATTATGCAAATGCCTCATGGATATGAAACTTTGGTGGGTGAACGTGGTATCTCATTATCAGGTGGGCAAAAACAACGTATTTCTATTGCGCGGGCCTTTATCACAGATCCAAATCTATTAATTTTAGATGATGCGTTATCTGCTGTGGATGCCAAAACCGAAGAAGCTATCTTAGAGCAAATTCGTCAAAAAGAAAATCATTCATCTATGATTATTGTGGCGCATCGCTTGAGTAGTGTGATGCATGCGGATGAAATTATTGTATTAGAAGATGGTCAAATTGCTGAACGCGGTACGCATCAACAATTATTAGATAATCAAGCTTGGTATGCAAAAATGTGGTATAAACAACAATTAGAAAGTAATTTAGATCAAAGGGGGGCTGAATAATGGAACAACAATCAGAATGGTCAAAATCATTTACCTTAAAAGAACAAGCATCAATTTTAAAGAGAACCTTTAAATTTGCGCGTCCGTTTGCAGCTACCTTTTTCTTTGCGGTGATTTTCTCGATTGCTTTAGCGGTAATCAATGTTTATATGCCACAAATTCTACAATATTTTATGGACCACTATTTACAAACCAAATCAGCGACTATGCGAATTTTATACCTCTTTGCTGGTTTGTATTTTGCAACCTCAATCATTAAGGCATTTATTTGGTTTGGCCAGTGGTATTTATATGCTGTTGCTTCCATTAAGACGTTAAATCGTATTCGCGTCATTTTATTTGAAAAGTTACAGCAACTAGGGATTCGCTATTTCGATCAAACGCCCGCAGGTTCTATTGTCTCACGGGTAACCAATGATACTGAAACCTTGTATGATTTTTGGAATGTCTTTATGATGGTGTTAACTGGAATCTTATCGTTAGTTAGTTCATTTGTAGCGATGTATGCTTTGGATAAGAAAATCGCCTTAGTAAACTTAGCTTTTTTACCACTACTAATCTTAATCATTGTTACGTATCAAAGACTATCTTCTAAGATTTATCGACAAATGCGTGAACGTTTGAGTGAGTTGAATACAAAATTGAACGAATACATTTCGGGAATGCATATTATCCAGCAATTCCGTCAAGAAAATCGTTTGAAAAAAAGTTTTGAGAAGACTAATACCAAATATTTGCGCACGCGCAATGCCATGATTAAAACCAACACGTTATTGCTTGCACCGATTATTAACTTCTTATACGCAATCGGATTGAGTATTAGTTTGACCATGTTTGGTTTTCAGGCTACGCATACAGTCTTAGAGGTTGGGATGATTTATGCTTTTACAACTTATGTGCAAAATTTCTTTAGACCAATGACGCAGGTAATGGATTCATTGAGTACTTACACAGACGGATTAGTTGCTGCGAGTCGAATCTTAAAATTAATGGATACGCAAGAATTAATTCCTGAACAAAAAAATCTTGAAGATGCTAAAATTACACGCGGTAAAATCGAATTTAAACATGTAAGTTTCTCATATGATGGTAAAAACCAAGTTTTGAAAGATATTAGTTTTGTAGCTGATGAAAATCAAACTGTAGCCTTAGTTGGTCATACTGGTAGCGGTAAGAGCTCGATTATTAATGTACTGATGCGCTTCTATGAATTTGAAGAGGGGCAAATTCTCATTGATGGTCGTGACATTCGTGACTATACCTATAAAGAATTGCGTGACAAAATCGGATTGGTTTTACAAGATCCATTTATGTTTTATGGAACAATTGCCGATAATATTCGTTTGTTAAATCCGGATATTACGGATGAAGAAATGATTCATGCGGCTAAGTTTGTTCAAGCTGATCAATTTATTGAAGAATTAGATGGTGATTATCAAGCCAAAGTGATTGAAAAAGGGGCGGCGTATTCGAGTGGGCAACGTCAATTAATTTCCTTTGCGCGTACCGTGGTTACAAATCCGAAAATCTTAATTTTAGATGAAGCAACGGCTAATATTGATACAGAAACAGAAAGTCATATTCAACAAGGTTTACAAAATATGCGCCAAAATCGTACCACAATTGCCATTGCCCACCGTCTATCTACTATTCGCGATGCTGATTTGATTTTGGTTTTAGATAAAGGTCGAATTGTCGAACGCGGTAATCATGAAGAATTGCTTGCCAAAGATGGCTTATATGCACAAATGTATGCCTTACAAGCTAGTGGTGAGGAAATATAAAGTTTCTTAACACATAACAAATAATAACGACTACCATAAGTTTTAAAATAGCTTGTGGTAGTCGCTTTTTTAATTTGGTCTGAAGGAATCTTGAATTTGATAATGAATTTTTTGTTTTTCTTCTTGCATAATACTTGAGCTGCTTTGACGCGTATCAATCATTTCGCCCATTTCGAGTACATGATTTAAGTTTTGCTGATAATTGATTGAAAAATATAAACTATATAAGATATCCAATAAATAGGAGATAGAAGTATTAATTGTGAAACTAGCAATTTTCGAATAAAGTTTTTCTCGCGTCGTTAAAAAGAGGGTACAGTCGCTATGCCTAGACAATTGATTATCCCCGATACTGGTCAAAGCAATGATAGGCGTATTTTTCTTTTTGAGCATTTTGGCGATATTAATGATAGCTGAATTTTCCCCTGTATAAGAAATTAAGATAGCACAGGTATCCGGACTAGTGTTGTAGGCTTGATATAGCGTTTCACCAATTACATCCGACATTTCTACCGGACAATTCAATCGCTGCATTTTGAGCATAAAATCTTTAGCCACCATTAAGTTGCCACTGCTACCAAAGATTTTAATCTGTTTGGCATCTTTTAAAAGCTTTTTGGCTGTTTTTAATTTTTGCGGTGTTAGTAATTCAAAAGAGTCCATCAAGGTGGCACTTTCTAATTGAGCAATATTACTAGCAATTAACATTTCGTTGTCATTGGCTGAAAAAGGAAGATTGGGATCGATTTGTTGAAACCGGGCATTTAGATATTGTTGTTCTTCTTTAAATGCCTGACGTAAACTGAGCCAACCATCAAATTCTAATTTTTTGGCTAAACGAATAAAGGTAGAAGGATGGACATATAATTGATTGGCTAGCTGTGAGATGGCATATTGATCCAGGTCAAAAGGGTGTTCTTGCATGAATTGAATAATATTTTGTTCAGCAGGTGATAATTTGACCTGTTTCATTTTTTCGGACAATAACATAACTTCCTCCTTTGTTTTTCATAAGTCTATTTTAAATGATATTTACAAAAAATGCACGATTGAAAACGTATTTTGTAAATATTATTGCAGATTTTATGAATTTAGTTGTAGTTTTATTTACAAATAGGATAATAAGATTGTAAATATTATGATGAAGAAAGTAGGAATATCAATGGGATTTAGAAAAGATTTCTTATGGGGTGGCGCAACGGCTGCGAATCAATGTGAAGGAGGATACAACGAAGGTGGACGTGGATTAGCAAATGTCGATGTTGTACCAATTGGGCCAGATCGTTTTCCGGTCATCACAGGGCAAATGAAGATGTTTGATTTTGATGATCAACATTTTTATCCAGCTAAAGTGGCAATTGACATGTATCATCGCTATAAAGAAGATATTGCTTTATTTGCTGAAATGGGATTTAAAGTTTATCGTTTATCTATCGCATGGAGCCGCATTTTTCCAAAAGGGGACGAATTAGAACCAAATGAAGAGGGCTTGCAATATTACGAAGATTTATTTAAAGAATGTCAAAAATATGGTATCGAACCTTTAGTCACCATTACGCACTTTGATTGCCCAATGCATTTGATTAAAGAATATGGCGCATGGCGAAATCGTAAATTAGTTGAATTTTATGAACGCTTATGTACTGTTATCTTTAATCGCTATAAAGGCTTAGTAAAATACTGGTTAACATTTAACGAAATTAATATGATTTTACATGCACCATTTATGGGAGCTGGACTTTATTTTGAAGAAGACGATAATCAAGAGCAAGTCAAGTACCAAGCGGCTCACCATGAATTAGTCGCTTCAGCCATTGCAACCAAGATTGCACATGAAGTTGATCCAGAAAATAAAGTAGGATGTATGTTAGCTGCAGGGGCTTATTATCCATATACTTGTAAACCTGAAGATGTTTGGGAATCTCGTAAATCTGATCGTGAAAATTACTTCTTTATTGATGTGCAAGCAAGAGGTAAATATCCAAATTATGTCCTTAAAGAATTAGAACGTAAAGGCGTTAAGATTGAAATGCAACCAGGTGATGAAGAATTATTACAAGCACATACGGTTGATTTCGTTTCATTCTCTTATTATTCAACACGTGTAGCAACTTCTGATAAATTAGAAGAAACACAAGGAAATATCTTTGCTTCAGTTAAGAATCCATATCTGAAAGCAAGTGAATGGGGATGGCAAATCGACCCATTAGGCTTGCGCACGACTATGAATGATATTTATGACCGTTATCAAAAACCATTATTTATCGTTGAAAATGGTTTAGGGGCGGTGGATACACCTGATGAAAATGGCTATGTTGAAGATGATTATCGAATTGATTATTTAGCTAAACATATTCAAGCGATGAAAGATGCCGTTGAAATTGATGGTGTTGATTTATTAGGTTATACGACATGGGGTTGTATCGACTTAGTTTCTGCTGGTACTGGGGAAATGAAAAAACGTTACGGCTTTATCTATGTGGATCGTGATAATGAAGGAAACGGTACATTAAAACGTACGAAGAAGAAATCCTTTGACTGGTACAAAAAAGTGATTGCATCCAATGGTGAAGACTTAAGTAATGAATAATATAAAAAGGAGCGGCTCTGAGGTGACCCCCAAAAGTTAGACTTTTGGGGGTCACCTCACTCGTTAATTGGGCCACTCCTTTATTTTTATGTATTCATAATCGATTTTTTACGCCAAGTTCCATGACGCCAACGATGAATCATTAATATTGCGCGTAAGGATTCGTCTATCGCATAAGCAATCCAAACACCTACTAAACCAAAATTTACCACGATAGCTAACAAATAGGAAAATGGTAAACTGATTAGCCATAGGACGGTCAAACTACAAAACAGCGGAAACTTGACATCACCACTAGCATTTAGCGAGCCGACTAGTGTCATATTGACGGCACGTGCAGCTTCAAGAACAATTTCAACTAAAAAGACCCAACGTGCGATATCGATAATTTCTTGATTATTGGTAAAGATATGCATAATTGGCTGAATGAAAAGAAAAGTAATGACACAAATCAAAGTAGAAATCGCGACATTTTGCCATGTTGAACGCATGCCACGTTGATAAGCACGATCAAATTCTTGCGCTCCTACACGTCGACCGATAATAATCTGATTTCCTTGACTTAAAGCCGCTGCTGTTAAAAAAACGAATTGCGTAATAGCAGCAACATAGGATTTAGCAATTAAGACATTTGCCCCTAAAGAAGCAACTATCATCGTAACCACTACTTGTGCCCCTTGATAGGAAACTGATTCACCAGAAGAAGGTAAGCCCAATTTTAATATTTGTTTTAGTTTAGCGATAGAAATCTTATGGATACGTGAAGAAAATAGCTCATAACCCACATATTTTTTTAGTAAGCGATGCGCGACATTAAAAGCAATAAAATTACTGAATAATGCCGAAAAAGCCAAACCTTCAACACCAAGATGTGGAAGTCCAAATGGTGAAAATAGGGCAAGATAATTTCCTATAACTGCTAAAAAACTAGCAGACATTGGAATTAACAATGCTTGTTTGGTGTATCCATGTGTTCTCAAACTTGCTACCATTATGGCATTGACAGCTGCGATAAATACACCACCACCATAAATCTTTGCATAAGGTAGACCAATTTGAATGACTTCAGCAGGTAAATTCATAAATCCTAATAATTTTTCAGGAAAAAAATAAAAACAAATGCTTAGAATTAATCCAATCGCTAATCCAGCAAAAATAGCAGTATTGATGATTTCGGGAATTTCTCGATGTTTTTTAGCGCCAATAAATTGGGCAATCATTATTTGTGTACCAATTGTGACAAATCCATAAATATAGACAGATAAACTCAATAATTGGTTGGTAGCCCCTACACTGGCAACGGCAACTTCATTGAATTGTGAAATCATCCAGACATTAATATTTCCAATAATAACAACCATTAATAATTCCACGAATATAGGCCAACTTAAAAAGATTAATTCACGGTCCGAAGCATGAAAATTCATTTTACTTGTCAAAATATTTTCCCTCCTTTATAGTGGATATAGTTTCTTATAAACGAATAAGATTATACTACTATATATTAGAAAGTAAAGGGGTTTCTTTAAATGAAATACGATTGTATAATTATTGGTGCAGGACCGGCTGGCATGACGGCTGCTTTATATGCTGCACGTGCAAACCTTAAAACATTATTATTGGAAAGAGGAATTCCTGGAGGACAAATGAACAACACTGCCGAGGTGGAAAATTATCCAGGCTTTGATTCAATTTTAGGTCCTGATTTAGCCTTAAAAATGTATGATGGTATCAATCAATTTGGTGTCGAACACGGCTATGGTAATGTAGTAGAAGTAAAAGATCATCAAGATTATAAGGAAGTCATTACGGATGATGCTAGTTATGAAGCCAAAGTTGTGATCATTGCAACTGGTTGTGAGCATCGAAATCTAGAAGTTCCTGGAGAAGCAGAATATTCTGGTCGTGGGGTTTCTTATTGTGCAGTATGTGATGGGGCATTTTTCCGAAATAAAAAATTAATTGTTGTTGGTGGTGGTGATTCTGCAGTTGAAGAAGCCATTTATTTAACCCAATTTGCGGATGAAGTGAAGATTGTTCACCGTAGAGATGCTTTGCGTGCTCAAAAAATCATTCAAGACCGTGCCTTTGCAAATGAAAAAATTTCATTTATTTGGGATAGTGTTGTTGAAGAAATTAAAGGTGATGATCAAAAAGTTACCGGTGTTCAAATCAAAAATGTTAAGACTGGTGAAACTTATGAAGAAGCTGCAGATGGCGTGTTCATTTATGTTGGATTAATTCCTTTAACACAAGCATTCACTTCTTTAGGGATTACCGATGATGCCGGTTGGATTGTAACTGATGAACGCATGCAAACGAAAATTCCTGGTCTTTTAGCTTGTGGGGATGCGCGTCAAAAACACTTACGACAAATTACCACTGCAGTTGGTGACGGTGGAATTGCAGGTCAACAAGCGTACCAATATATTGAAGAAAACAAATAATGACTAAATTTGAAACTTCTAGTTTATGATGCTAGAAGTTTTTGTTTTCGGAAAAGATTTCTGAAAATATTCAGCATTTTCATTTTTATAACATTTGCTTTTTTGTCTGTTCATCTTTTTGTAATAATGTTATAATATTACCGAGAAGTTCCTCTCGAAATCTTGAATCTTAAAAAGAGGTGTTTTGTATGTCTTGGGAACAAGTCTATGAACAATGGAAGAAAAAAGAGGATTTAGAAGCTCATTTAAGCGAACAATTAGCTGAGTTAGCAGATAATCCAAAAGAATTGGAAGATGCTTTTTATGCACCTTTAGAATTTGGTACAGCAGGTATGCGTGGAATTTTAGGACCTGGGATTAACCGTATGAATATTTATACTGTCCGTCAAGCAACAGAAGGTCTCGCAAGATTTATGAACACACAAGATCCTGAAACGCGCAATCGTGGGGTAGCTATTTCATATGATTGCCGTCACTACTCTCCTGAATTTGCAATGGAAGCTGCCAAAACTCTAGCAAAGCATGGTATCAAATCCTATGTCTTCGAAAGTTTACGTCCAACACCTGAACTTTCATTTGCAGTACGTTACTTAAAAACCTTTACTGGTATCATGATTACTGCTTCACATAATCCAGCAAATTATAATGGATATAAAGTATATGGTGAAGACGGCGGACAAATGCCACCACAAGATGCAGATGCAGTAACAAAATTTGTTCGTGAGGTAGAAGATCCACTTGAAGTAGTTGTATTATCAGAAGAAGAAGCAAAACACAGTGGTTTGATTAATATTATTGGTGAAGAAGTTGATAATGCTTATCTAAAAGAGGTAAGTAAAGTAACTATCAATCATGAATTGGTAGCTGAAATGGGCAAAGAATTAAAACTAGTTTTCACGCCATTACATGGTACTGGTAAGATGCTAGGTGAAAAAGCCTTGAAACAAGCTGGCTTTGAAAAATTTGTCATTGAACCTTCACAAGCCGTTGCTGACCCTAACTTTAGTACAGTTAAATCACCAAATCCTGAAGAACATTCTGCATTTGAATATGCAATGAAACTAGGTAAAAAAGAAGATGCGGACTTGTTGATTGCGACTGACCCTGATGCCGATCGACTAGGTGCAGCTGTTAGAATGCCAAACGGCGAATATCAAGTGTTGACTGGTAATCAAATTGGCGCGATTATGACTCAATATATTTTAACTGCTCATAAAAATGCAGGTACATTAAAAGAAAATGCGGCTATTGTGAAGTCAATCGTATCAAGTGAATTACCTGCAGCGATTGCTAAGAGCTTTGGTGTGACGACATTTAATGTTTTAACTGGTTTCAAATTTATTGCTGAAAAGATTCAGTTGTTTGAAGATACTGGGTCAAATACCTTTATGTTTGGATTTGAAGAAAGTTATGGCTATCTTGTAAAATCATTTGTACGTGATAAAGATGCCATTCAAGCCTTAGTATTATTAGCAGAAGTAGCAGCCTTTTATAAGAAGCAAGGTAAGACATTATATGATGCACTTCAAGAAATTTTTGCTGAATTTGGCTACTATGCAGAAAAAACAATCTCTGTGACTATGAGTGGTTTAGAAGGTGCTGCTAAGATTAAAGCGTTGATGGCTACTTTCCGTGAAAAGGCACCAACTCATTTTGCTGATGTTGCGGTTGAAGTAACAGAAGATTTCCAAGCATTAACAAAAACACATGTCGATGGTACGGTTGAAAAATTAACTACTCCGCCATCTAATGTATTGAAATATATTTTGGCTGATGAAAGCTGGATTGCCGTACGTCCATCTGGTACTGAACCTAAGATTAAATTCTATATTGGGGTTAAAGCAGGATCTAGTGAAGCAGCAGCCCAAAAAATTAAAGATTTACAAGCAGCTATTGAAGAATTGACTGCATAATCTTTGACTGAAAGACTCATCTATCATAGGTGGGTCTTTTTTTATACATTTTATAGCAACTTGCCTTAAAATAGACTATTGCTTTCCTTGTCAAATTTTGATAGACTAGAATAAAAAATTATGAGAAATGCATGAATAAATTCTAATTCAAGTAAGGAGAAATTATGGATAAGACGTTAAATGTTGGCTTACTAGGCTTAGGCGTCGTGGGTGGCGGTGTCGTTGAAGTACTAGCTAGGCAACAAGAAAAAATACAAAGAGAAACTGGTGTCAAGATTCAGATTACCAAATGTTTAGTCCGTGCAGGGGAAGATAAAACACAAATAGCCCAAAAATATGGTTTTCAATTGGTAACAGACATTAATGAAATAATGATCGATTCAACGATTGATGTCGTAGTAGAATTGATTGGTAAGGTTCATCCAGCAAAAGAATTTATTACGCAAGCACTTAATAGTAAAAAACATGTTGTAACTGCGAATAAAGACTTAATTGCCCAATATGGTGTGGAATTAAATGAATGTGCTGCAACAAATCAAGTCTCTTTGTTCTATGAAGCAAGTGTAGCAGGCGGTATTCCTATTTTACGTACGATAACTAATAACTATTTAGCTGATGATATTACAAATGTGCTGGGAATCGTGAATGGTACAACCAATTACATGTTGACAAAAATGCTTGAAGAAGGTCTGAGTTATGATGAGGCATTAAGTAAGGCCCAAGCATTAGGATTTGCAGAATCAGACCCTACGAATGACGTTGATGGCATTGATGCTGCTTATAAGATGGTGATTCTTTCACAATTTGCCTATGGTATGGATGTTAGTATGGATGATTTAACGATTGAGGGGATTCGCCAAGTAACGCCTGATGATGTCTCTTTTGCACAAAAAGCTGGTTATAAAATTAAATTAATTGGTCGAAGCAAATATGTAAATGGTGCTATTGAGGTAAGTGTTGGACCATGTTTTGTAGCAAATGCGCACCCCTTAGCCTCGATAAAAAATGAATTTAATGGCGTCTATATTGAAAGTACGGGTATTCATCGTTCAATGTTTTATGGACCGGGGGCGGGTGCTTTACCAACAGCGACAAGTGTAGTTTCTGATTTGGTAGCTATTGCCAATAATTGTCAAAAAAATTTACCGGCCCCATTGTTTAATAATTATCACCGAAAAACACAATTATTGGATGACACACATAGCATTGATTGTTACTATATGGATATCCAGACGACTCATTTAGAGAAAATAAAAGAAAAACTATCTGGATACACGATTTGTAACCAGCATGCGACAACTGATGCGTATCAGGTAATTCTTGAAAAAATTGCTAAGGATCAGTTGAAAGAATTAGTAAATCAATTGACTGAAGATGCTAAAATGATACGTGTGATGAAAGTAATTGAAAATAATTAACCCTTGAGGAGGAAAATAAGAATGAATCGCTATGAAGGATTACTAAAACGATATAAGGAATATTTACCAATCACTGACAAAACGCCAATGATTTCTTTATGTGAAGGGAACACACCATTAATTCCCCTTCAAAATTTATCTAAAGAATTAGGAATTACACTATATGGAAAATATGAAGGTCTAAATCCAACCGGTTCCTTTAAAGACCGTGGTATGGTAATGGCAGTAGCAAAAGCTGTTGAAGAAGGAGCTAAAGCGATTGTTTGTGCTTCAACTGGTAATACGAGTGCTGCAGCGGCTGCATATGGTACACGTGCAGGCATCAAAGTGTATGTGGTGATTCCTGATGGTAAGATTGCGATGGGAAAACTTGCTCAAGCTATTGCATATGGTGCAGATATCATTTCCATTCCAGGTAACTTTGATGAAGCATTGAAGGCTGTTCGTGACATTGCTAAAACTGAAAAAGTGGCTTTAGTCAACTCGGTCAACCCATATCGCTTAGAAGGTCAAAAAACAGCGGCTTTTGAAATTTGTGAACAGTTGGGCTTTGCACCAGATGTCTTAGCTATCCCAGTGGGAAATGCAGGAAATATTTCTGCTTATTGGAAAGGATTTAAAGAATGGCATGAAGTTAAAGGTACTTCACTACCAAGAATGCATGGCTTTGAAGCACAAGGAGCAGCAGCAATCGTTCGAGATCAAGTGATTGAAAACCCTGAAACAATCGCAACTGCGATTCGAATTGGTAATCCAGCAAGTTGGCATCTTGCTACAGCGGCACGTGATGAATCGAATGGCTATATTGATGAAGTCACTGATGAAGAAATTCTAAATGCTTATAGAAAAGTTGCTGCGATGGATGGTGTATTTGTAGAACCAGGCTCAGCAGCATCATTAGCTGGTGTGATTAAACATGTAAAAGCAGGTAAAATAAAACCTGGTGAAACTGTAGTGACTGTCTTTACTGGAAACGGCTTAAAAGACCCAGATACAGCAATTCATGAAGTACATGCTGATATTCATAAGATGGCAGATGTAGAGGAAATGCGTCTTCATATGCGTGCTGGGGTGGAAAAACTATGAAAATTCAAGTACCAGCCACATCAGCAAATCTAGGGCCAGGTTTTGACTCTTGCGGGATTGCACTTGCTAAATATTTAGTCATCGAAGTGATAAAACCTCAAGATAAGTGGGAAATTGTCCATCATTTAGGTCCTGAAATTCCAAGTGATGAAAGTAATTTATTGATTCAAACAGCCTTAAGTATTGCACCTTACCTCGTTCCTCATAAGTTAAAGATGATATCTGATATTCCTTTAACCCGTGGCTTAGGTAGCAGTTCTTCGGTCATTATCGCAGGAATTGAATTGGCTAATCGTCTAGCAAATTTGAACTTATCTGAAGAAGAAAAATTAAATATCGCAACCAAAATAGAAGGACATCCGGATAATGTGGCTCCGGCTATTTATGGCGATTTTGTGGTTGCTTGTTACGATGAGCAAAAAGAACAAGTTTTGTCAGTCAAACATTATTTCCCGGAATGTGATATTATTGCCTATATTCCAGAAAGTGAGTTAGCGACAAAACAATCGCGCAGTGTTTTACCTGAAACTTTTTCATTTAAAAACGCTGTAAAGGCAAGTGCTATTAGCAATGTGATGATTGGTGCGATTATTAATGGTAATCTTGATTTAGCTGGAGAATTGATGGGACGTGATTTATTCCATGAACATTATCGGGAAAAATTAGTGCCTCATCTATCTACAATTCGTCAAATATGTCTGGAAGAAAATGCCTATAGTTGTTTCTTAAGTGGTGCGGGACCTACAGTATTAGTTCTAACACCACAGGAAAATAGTAGTCGTATTATGACACATTTACAATCAATGGACACCAATGCGCAAGTGGAATTATTATCTATTGATCGTGAAGGTGTTCAAGTGTACTAATCTTAACGGACTAATCAATTTGGTTAGTCCGTTTTTTAAGGGGGAGCAAAATGCCGATTAAGTTAACCAAAGGATTTCCAGTGGCTGAGCAATTGGCCAAAGAGGATATCTTTGCAATAGAATATCAAAGAGCGACTCACCAAGATATTCGGCCACTAAAACTATTATTATTAAATTTAATGCCTAATAAAATAAAAACTGAGTTACAATTTTTACGATTAATCAGTCAAAGTCCGCTACAAATTGATTTAGACTTTTTAAAGATGGCTACTCATGAGTCGAAAAATGTGAGTCCTAACCATTTAGATAAGTATTATTTGTCATTTCCAGAAATTGAAGATTCTTGTTATGATGGGATGATTATCACCGGTGCGCCAGTTGAAAAAATGCCTTTTGAAGAGGTAGACTATTGGAATGAATTGACGCAAATCATGGAATGGAGTAAAGATCATGTAACTTCTGTCATACATATATGCTGGGGGGCACAGGCGGGATTATATTATCATTATGGGGTAGAAAAAACCTTATATGACAAAAAGCTTTTTGGTATATATCCTCAAGAATTATTGTTAAATCATCGCTTATTTCGTGGTTTTGATGACATATTTTATGGCCCGCAATCACGTTATACCGGAATTAATGAAGCACAGATTGATGAGAAACAACTTTGCATTGTAGCGGCGGATGAAGAAATAGGTGCAACCATATTAATTTCTTAAGATGATCATGATATTTTTTTACTGGGCCATTTTGAATATGATACGGAATCATTAAAAGAAGAATATTTGCGTGATCAAGAAAAAGGGTTAGATACGGCACTACCAGTGAACTATTTTAAAAATGATCAAGTTGAGAATCGCGTCTATAATTGTTGGCGAGGGAATGCCTATTTACTTTACCATAATTGGATGAATGACGTGTATCAAATGACACCTTTTGAACTTTCAGAGATACCAAATGTTTTAGCACAGAGAAGAAAATAAAGAAGAAAAAGAGCCTCAGATTTCATCAGCTTTGAGGCTCTTTTAGGTTACATATATTGATTACCTTGTGAATCACTGTCAGTAATAAAGTAACTATGGTCTTCCAGATTAAGTTCATTTAGTATCATTGAGGCAGTTTCTTCAATAGATAATGTTGCAACATTGATGACGATACAACCTAATTTTTCATATAGTTTATTTGCAAATTCTAATTCTTCTTTGATTTTGTCGATATCTGAATAAGCAGTATCTAGATCAAGCCCATATGCGCGCATTCTTTCTTTGCGAATACCATTTAATACAGTCGGATCATTTGTTAATCCAACAATTTTCTTTGAATCAACTTGCCATAGCTGTTCTGGAATTTGTGCATGCGGAACGAGTGGTAGGTTCGCAACTTTTAAGTTTTTATTTGCTAAGAAAAGTGAAAGTGGGGTTTTTGAAGTTCTTGATACCCCTAGCAAAACGATATCGGCTTTTAGGAAACCTTTTGGATCTTTACCATCATCATATTTAACAGCAAATTCCATTGCTTTAATACGTTTAAAGTAATTTTTATTTAAATGATGAAGGGCACCAGGTTCTCCGGTAGGTTTAACCCCTGTTCGTTTAGCCACTTCTTCAACTGGTGGTGTCAGTACATTCATACTGTACAGTTGGTTCTCTTCACAAAAATCCTGCGTTAATTGTACTAAATCCGGATTAATGATGGTGTAGATAACCATAGCATTTAGTGACTTCGCATCGTTTAAGGCTAAATTTAAAGCCTCTTGATTTTGTATGAAAGTACGACGAATTAATTCAAAATCAACGGTTGGGTATTGTGCCATAGTTGCTTGTGCTAATTTTGAAGCGGTTTCACCGGCTGAATCAGAAATGACGAAGATGGTAATATTTTTATTGTTTTCGCTCATATGTTAACCTCTTTTCGCATATTTTTCTAAATTATATCATATTTTATAGTCGGAAAGTCAGTATTTTGTAAGAAAGTATTCATAATATTTGTTCGTCGAAATACTTAAGAGTATGCTATAATAAGTTGATTAGAAATTTGGAGGATAAAAATGCAAAATCAAGATGTCGTTCAAAAAGCCTTGGCAGTTACAAAGGAAAATGGTTTAAAATACACGAAAAAACGAGAGTCATTAATTCGCTTTTTAGCAGATAAAAATCGCTATGTTTCTGCTCGCGAAGTACATGAATATATGAATGAATTATTCCCAGGTTTGAGTTATGATACCGTTTATCGTAATTTACATGATTTTTCGGAATTGGGAATTTTTGAAGAAACTGATTTTAATGCTGAAATGAAGTTTAGATTACATTGTTCATTAATGGGGGCCGACCATCACCATCATCATTTTATCTGCAAATATTGTGGTAAAACAAAAGAATTGAAAATGTGTCCGATGGATTTCTTTGAAGAGCAACTAGCTGGTTGTCAAATTGAAGGACATCGTTTTGAAATATATGGCATGTGCGAAGAGTGTAGCAAAATCCGCTTACCTGAGGCTGAAAAATAGTTGTAAAAGTGATTGAATCTTTCTAAATTCACTTGACATTGGTTTGGAACTTAGCTATAATTCCAAAAGGACAATGTTTTTTTAAGAAAGTAAATTTCGATAACAAAAACGGTTACTTTTTAAGCTCGGAGGGAGGGATTTACATGTCAAAAACAGTGGTTCGCAAAAATGAATCTCTTGACGATGCTCTTCGTCGCTTCAAACGTTCCGTGTCTAAAGCTGGTACTTTGCAAGAATCTCGTAAACGTGAATTCTATGAAAAACCAAGTGTTCGACGCAAGAAAAAATCTGAAGCTGCTAGAAAACGTAAAAAATACTAATCTAGTGGTAAAGAAATGGAGCTGGTAGTGTGTCACTACTAAGTACTTTGAACGATGACATGAAGACGGCGATGAAAGCAAAAGATAAAGAAGCTTTGCAAGTGATTCGCATGTTGAAAGCATCGATTCAAAATGAACAAATCAAGGCTGGACATGAACTAAATGCAGATGAAGAACTTACTGTGTTGTCTCGTGAAATGAAACAACGACGTGATGCTCTTTCTGAATTTGTACAAGCAGGCCGTGAAGATTTAGTTGAAAAAGTTAAAGTTGAGATTGCAATTGTTGAAAAATATTTACCAAAACAATTAACAGAAGAAGAAATTCGCAAAATTGTTTCAGAAGCAATTGAAAAAGTTCAGGCAACTTCTGCAAAAGAGTTTGGTAAGGTTATGGGTGCTGTGATGCCTTTAGTTAAGGGAAAAGCAGACGGTAATCAAGTGAATGCAATTGTTAAAGAATTGCTGAATAAGTAATACTCAATGTCATTGACAGCTAGAGATAATCTAGCTGTTTTTTATTTTATTTACATTTTTGGGATAGGGAGTCCAATGGGGGATTATCGAAATTTTTTTTATTGTATGCTATAATTATGGATAATCATGAATTGAATAGGAGGAGTTTGTTTGGCAGAGCACAAAAAAACACTAGATTTGAATTTTGATGACCAAATTGACTTGGGTTTACTTTATGGTACACATGACAAGCATATGCAATTAATTGAGGAACAACTCCCTGTTATTATACGTACCCGTGGTGAAATGTTACAAATTGAAGGGGAAGAATTAGCTGTTGATGAAGCAAAGTTAGTGATTGATTCTTTGGTTGAATTAATCCGCCGTGGTTTACCGATTCATACCCCAGATGTTGTGACAGCGTTGAATATGCTTAGAAGAGGGAATCTTGATGAATTTATTCAACTATATGAACAAGAATTGATTAAAACACGTAAAGGTCAAGTTGTTCGGGTGAAAAATCGTGGCCAACATCATTATGTAGAGGCTGTGAAAAATCATGATGTTGTTTTTGGTATTGGTCCGGCTGGTACGGGAAAGACGTTTCTGGCAGTTGTTTTGGCCGTGCTAGCGCTAAAAAAAGGTGAAGTACAAAGAATTATCTTAACCCGTCCTGCGGTAGAAGCTGGAGAAAGTTTAGGCTTTTTACCTGGAGACTTAAAAGAAAAAGTGGATCCTTATCTGCGTCCAGTTTATGATGCTTTACACCAAATATTTGGCATTGAACATACTACTCGCTTAATTGAACGTGGCGTGATTGAAATCGCGCCATTAGCCTATATGCGTGGTCGAACATTAGATGATGCTTTTGTCATTTTAGATGAAGCACAAAATACGACTATTTCACAAATGAAGATGTTTTTAACACGTTTAGGTTTTCATTCAAAAATGATTATAAATGGTGATACTTCACAAATTGATTTACCACGTGGTGTTACAAGTGGATTATTACATGCACAAAAGACTCTTGCAGAAATTGAGCAGATTCAATTTGTATATTTTGATGCAAGCGATGTGGTTCGTCATCCAATTGTTGCCAAGATCATTAAGGCATATGAGCAAAAATAAGTCAATTCTTTATCTATGGAGGTGAGGCCATGCTAGTTGAACCGTTTTGGAAAGTCTATCAAAAAATTGGGAAGTTCTTTTTACCACTTCTATTCTTACTATTCTTCATTTGCTCTTTTTTAGTGATTTTTACAAGTGTGAGGACAAAGAGTATCCATTATTATGAAGGGCAAGTAGTAGAAGAAAGCATTCGCGCCAATAAAACCATTGAGAATACAGAGGCAACAAAAAAACGTAGACAAATTGCGGCTGAAGCAGTTACCCCTGAATATACATTTCAAGAAGATATTGCCAAACAACAATATCAATATGTGAATCGTTTGTTTGAATTGGTAAAAAAAGTTGAAAAAAATGCGCAAGAAAAATATCAAGAGGCTTTAGATAATCAAAAAGCAGATGATGTTGCGCCAAGTATCTCGGTTACTGATGAAATAGTCGATTTGAAAAAGCAGTTTGAATCATTGGATGCTGATAGTTTGACCTTTTATCAAAATTTTGACGATACATTTTATAAAGAGCTATTCTCCATTTCAAGCGAGGAGCTAAATGAAATACAGTCTCTAAGTTTAAAATATATTGATCAAGAATTTAAGAAGCAAATTAAAGAAGCAGATGTAACGGCAATTTTAAAAGAATTAAATCAGCAAGTGAATGAACTGAAAACAACTGAAACTTCCAAAAATTTAGTGAAGACCATTTTATCTAAAGCAATTGTGCCTAACTCTTTTTTAAATGAGAAAAAAACAGAACAATTACGACAAAAAGCGCGTGATGATGTGCAACCCGTGATGATTTATCAAGGGGAAATTATTGTACGTGAAGGTTCACAAATCGATGCCGCTGCAATGGAAAAACTAAAATTATTAGGTTTAACCAATCAACGTGGGTCAATCTTCCCGATGGTTGCCTTAATTTTGGCTATTGTTTTACAGCTTATTGTGTTATATAGCATTACTCGTCAGGAAAAAGATTTAAAACGTCGTATTATCAAAATTGTTTTTTATCTTTTAATAATGTTTGTTTCAATTGTTGTTATGAAGACGATTCAAGTAATTCAAGATGAGTCGATATCCTATTTATCACTCCTTTATCCAGCGATGTTTACCCCATTTGCTGTCAATGTATTGCTTGAACGACGTCTAGCTATTGTCGCAGCTTTATTCCAAGTCATATTAGTGAATTTCATTTTCTATGATGCGATTGGGACAAGTGTAGTAACCATTATTGTGATTGCTTATCTATTTGCTGGTTTAATGGGTACGCTGATGAAACGACATAATCTATATAACCAAAGACTACAGGCGATGCTTTTAGCTTTAGGATTTCCGTTCTTTATGAATGTGATTGTTGTTATCATGCAAGGAATGAGCTTTTCTGATACGAAAACCTATTTAACACTTATTTGTGGCTTTATTGGAAATGTCATTTCACTCTTATTAATGGTCGGCTTATTCCCTTATATTGAACTGTTAGTCTCTGATGATAGTATGATTGTACTAAATGAGCTAAGTAATCCAAATCATCCATTATTAAAACAACTCCTAGAAGAAGCACCAGGTACGTATCATCACAGTATGATGGTAGCTAATTTGAGTGCTAATGCTGTGGCTGCGATTAATGGTCGTAGTTTGCTTACGCGAGTTGCTTGTTACTATCATGATATTGGTAAGTTAAAACATGCGAACTTTTTTGTTGAAAATTTACCACATGGTGCAGAAAATCCCCATAATTTCTTACTCCCTGAAGACAGTAAGCAAATTATTTTTGGCCATGTCATCGATGGTGCTAAAATATTAGAGCAATATCATATGCCACAAATGGTTATTGACATTTGTAACCAACACCATGGGACTACCTTGATGAAGTTTTTCTATGTGAAAGCCAAAGAACGTGATCCTCAAACAAAGGAAAGTGATTATCGTTATCCTGGGCCTAAACCTCAGACTAAGGAGGCTGCCGTTGTAAGTATTGCCGATAGTTGTGAGGCGGCTGTCCGTGCGATGGATCATCCAAGTAATGAAAAGATTCAAAAATTTGTTCATCAATTAATTGAATCACGAATTTTAGATGGTCAATTGAACGAATCAGGTGTGACATTAAATGAATTAGCCATTATCGAAAAATCTATTGTTAATGGTTTATGTAGTACGTTCCATTCAAGAATTAAATATCCTAAGATGGAATCTGAAGCCAAAAGCATGAAAGAAGAACAAGAAAGAAGAGAGAATTAATGGAGATTACCTTTATTGATGAACAACATTTATTAACAGAGGAAAAATTAAATGAAATTGCTGATTTATTAGACTTCGCAGGAGATTATTTGAAATTAAGCCCTGATACAGAGATGTCGGTAACCTTCATGAATAATGCAGAAATTAGAGAAATCAATCGTGATTATCGAAATAAAGATCAAGCTACAGATGTGATTAGTTTCGCTTTAGAAGATGAAGGAGAAGGCGAATTAGCTATCATTTTTGATGAAGATGAAGCCTTTGATTTACCTAGAAACATTGGTGATATCATGATTTCTGTCGAGCGAGCAAAAGAGCAAGCGCAAGAATATGGACATAGTTTTGATCGTGAATTAGGGTTTTTAGCGGTGCATGGTTTCTTACATCTCAATGGTTATGATCATATGACTCCAGAAGATGAAAAAGAAATGTTTACTTTACAAGAGGATATATTGACTGCCTATGGACTTAAAAGATAAAGAAAGAAAAGAAAAAAATATTTCTAAAAATAAGCATTTTATCTATTCCCTTGATTTTGCAATTACAGGTTTAAAAACTGCTTTTAAAGATGAACGTAATTTCCGGTTTCACTGTTTTGCTTTAGTAGTTGTTTGTATCTTAGGCGTTGTTATGCGTTTGAGTGTCATTGAATGGATTTGGATTTTATTGAGTGCCACACTAGTGATTGTAATGGAACTGGTGAATACCTCTTTAGAAAATTTAGTTGATATGATAACTAATTACCATTTTCATCCTTTAGGTAAAAAAGTAAAGGATATGGGAGCGGGCCTTGTTTTAGTGCAAGCAATTTTTGCATTAATTGTTGGATTATTAATCTTTGGGCCAAAGTTTTATGATTTGATATTTCATTAATGAAGAAAGGATGTTAGTATGACAATCGAGAAATCTGGCTTTGTGGCGATTGTTGGTCGACCAAATGTAGGAAAGTCTACCTTATTGAATCGCATTGTTGGTCAAAAAATTGCTATTATGAGTGATAAAGCCCAAACAACAAGAAATAAAATTCAAGGAGTATACACAACAGATACGACACAAATTGTATTTATTGACACACCAGGAATTCATAAACCTAAACATCGTCTTGGTGATTATATGGTTGAAGCTGCTTATAGTGCCTTACATGAGGTCGAAGTGGTGTTATTCATGGTTGCTGCTGACCAAAAGCGAGGCAAAGGCGATGATATGATTATTGAACGCCTGAAGAAATTAAGTGTTCCAGTTTATTTGATCATTAATAAAATTGATAAAATTCATCCTAATGATTTATTAGAACAAATTGATGATTTTAAGGCGCAAATGGATTTTGCACAAATTATTCCAATTTCAGCAACGCAAGGAAATAATTTTGAAACTTTAATGTCAGAATTAGAAAAGAGCATGCCATCAGGACCACAATATTTTCCGGAAGATCAAATTACCGACCATCCAGAATATTTTGTTGTATCTGAGTTAATTCGTGAAAAAATATTACAACTTACTCGTGATGAAGTTCCGCATTCAGTAGCAGTGGTTATTGACTCTATGAAGCGTAAACCTGATGAAAAAGTACAAATTCAAGCAACGATTATTATTGAGCGCGATAGTCAAAAAGGCATTATTATCGGTAAAGGTGGCTCCATGTTGAAGAAAATTGGCACACAAGCTAGAAAAGATATTGAAAAACTGCTTGGAGATAAAGTCTACCTTGAATTATGGGTTAAAGTGCAGAAAGATTGGCGTGACAAGCAGGTTTATTTAACTGATTTTGGCTATCGAAAAGAAGATTATTAAGAGGGTGAAGTAATGGCCTTAGCAGAGTCAAAAGGGCTGATTCTCTTTGCAAAAAATCATCGTGAAAATGATATGTTGGTTAAAATTTTCACTGAATCAGCAGGTAAGCAGATGTTTTATGCTAAAGGAATCCAACGTAAAAACCAACCTTTAAAAGCAGCTGTTCAACCTTTTACTCAGGCAGTTTATATTGGAACCTTTAATAGTGAAAATCTTTCATTTTTGAACAGTGCTAAAGATATTCAACCGTTTTTAAATATTCAACAAGATATCTTTTTGGCTGGTTATGCGACTTATTTATTAAATTTAGCCGATGCAGCTATAGAAGATCGTGTGCACGACCCGAATCTTTATCATTTTTTAGCCCAGTCGCTATTATTTATTGATCAAGGCTATGATGCCGAAATCATTACAAATATTTTTGAAATCCAAATTTTACAACGTTTTGGGGTATTGTTTGATTGGCAACATTGTGCGATTTGTGGAGAAAGTCATGGAAAGTATGTTTATTCGAGCAAGTACCATGGCATCTTATGCGAAAAACATCAATATTTGGATGCGCGTCATTACCCAACTGATTACAAAATGATGCAACTTGTAAGAATTTTTTCGCAAATCCGTTATGAGCAAATTAATCAACTTGATTTAAAGCCTGAAACAAAACAGCGATTACGACAATTTATTGATTTTTTATACGATGAATATGTGGGTATTCATTTAAAAAGTAAAAAATTTATTGATCAGATGAAAAATTGGCAAGATATTTTAATCAAACCAGAAACTAACTCAGCAACAGAGTCAAATGAATGACGACTTTGTTGCTGAGTTTTTTTTAGATTTTCAATATAAATGAAAATCATTGACTATTTATTCATTTAAATCTAATATTATTTTAATAATCATATTCAAATTTTAATGAAAAATAGGAGTGAAAGGATGGAAGAGTATGTTGATTTTTTATCAATGGAAGAACAAAAATCTATTCAATTAAAGGCGCTTTTTAGTCGACATCATTTCCAGAATTAACGTTTGAGTGCCTTTGAAAGTTATGATTTATATGCTAAAAGTCGTGAGTTTGCAACCCCTCAATCGGTGATTACCTTTGTAGGTGCTAAAGGTCAAGTAATGGCGCTAAAACCAGATATCACTCTTTCTATCATAAAGAATACTGGAAATACAGAAGAGAAAAAAGTGTTTTACGATGAAGATGTTTATCGCCATGATTTTCATAATGAAGAATATTTGCGCATTCATCAATTAGGTATCGAACATATAGGTAGTTTGACGCACAATGATGAACGAGAAATTCTTGAATTGGCTTTGGAAAGTTTAAATATTTTAGGGACAAACCGGCTACATCTATCTCATCAAACATTGGTCAATGAGTTATTGTCATGGTTTGATGAAGAAAAAAGAGCTGTGGTCATTCAAGCACTAAATCAAAAATCAGTTCATGAACTTGAAACCTATCGATGCGTGGATCAATTATCTGATAAACGTTGGCAATTATTAAAAGACTTATTATTTGCAACAACTGCTGACTTTGACAAAATGCATCAACTTTTCCAAACCGCTGCTAGTCAAAATGCATTGGCGAAATTACATGAATACATATTTTATTTTGATTCAAATGCTTGCTTTGTCGATTTATCTATTGCAAGCTTAGAACCTTATTATAGTGGATTGATGTTTACAGGGTATTTAAAAGATGTTGCCAAACCAGTTCTTTTAGGGGGACAATATGACCAATTATTAAAAAATCAAGGGATGAACCAATCAGGCATGGGATTTGCTATCTATTTAGATGAAGCCTTTTTATCTGAACGCCAGACAGCAAGTTTACCAATTGAAAATGAATATCTTAAAATAGCACTGCCAAAAGGACGAATGGCTCAAAAAGTGATTGAAATATTTGAAAAATCAGATTTATGTGCAAAAGATACATTGAAAGATAATCGTCAATTAATTTTTACGGATGAAGAACACAAATTACAATTTTATTTGGTGAAGCCTAGTGATGCGGCCATTTATGTGGAGCATGGTGTGGCTGATATCGGGGTTGTAGGCAAAGATGTATTGATGGAAAGTCAACCGGATGTACTAGAGCTACTAGATTTAAATTTTGGAAAATGTGTGTTAGCAATCGCTGGTTTTAAAGATTTTCAACAAGATTTTAATCGACCATTAAAAGTTGCTACCAAGTATGCGAATCAAACACGCGATTACTTTGCTTCAATTGGGCAGGCTGTAGAACTAATTGCATTACACGGGTCAATTGAAGTTGCACCATTACTTGGTTTAAGCGATGTAATCGTGGATATTGTCGAGACAGGGCGTACATTAAAGGAAAATCATTTAGAAGTATTGAAGGTCATTGCTCACTCTTCTGCTAGACTAGTTGCCAATCAAGCAGCTTATCGTTTCAAACAGGTACAAATGAATGAAGTTATAAAAAAGGTGGCTCAACAACTATGATGAAAGAATATGCAACTAATAAAGATGATTTATCACAAATTTTATCACGAAAATACGGTGAAAGTTTAGATGTTACGCAAACGGTACTTGAGATTATTCAAAATGTGCAAGCTAGAAAAGATGAGGCGCTTTTTGAATATACAGCTAAATTTGATCAAGTTGATTTAAAGCAATTAAAAGTAAGTCAAGAAGAGTTATCCGCAGCTTATCAAGAGGTTTCCGATGAGTTATTGTCTGTCATGAAGCTAGCATGGCAACGTATTTTAGACTTCCATCAAAAGCAAAAACGTGAAGGATTTGTTTTCACGAAAAATGGAGAAGTGATGGGACAACGTATTTTACCCTTAGCCAAAGTAGGTGTTTATGTTCCAGGTGGGACTGCTAGTTACCCTAGTACCGTTTTAATGGATGTGGCACCGGCAAAAGTAGCTGGTGTGAAAGAAATTGTCTTAATTACGCCACCAAATAAAGAAGGAAAGGTTAATCCAGCGGTATTAGTTGCGGCTGATATAGCAGGTGTTGATCAAATCTTTAAAGTAGGTGGGGCTCACGGAATAGCGGCATTAGCTTACGGAACACAGACTATCCCACGGGTAGACAAGATTGTTGGACCCGGAAATATTTATGTGGCAACAGCTAAACGTTTAGTATACGGTTAAGTAGATATCGACATGATTGCCGGTCCTAGTGATGTCTTAATTATTGCCGATCAAAGTGCAAATCCTAAATGGCTAGCCGCTGATTTATTAGCCCAAGCTGAGCATGATGCCTTAGCTCAAACCGTGTTGATAACGGATGATGAAAAATTACTTGAGCAGGTCAAACAAGAAGTGATACAACAATTAGAAAAACTACCAAGAAAAGAAATTGCTCAAAAATCATTGGAAAATAATGGCAAATTAATCCTAGCTCAAGATTTACAAGAGGCTTGTCAAATTGCAAATACAATCGCACCGGAACATCTAGAAATTGCAGTGGATCATCCTTTTGATTATTTAGGATTCATCCAAAATGCAGGAAGTATCTTTTTAGGACGCTATACGCCAGAAGTTTTAGGTGATTATTTATCTGGACCAAATCATACTTTACCTACAGAAGGGACCGCTCGTTTTTACTCAGCATTAAGTGTCGATGATTTTGTTAAACGTAGTAGTTATCTGTATCTTTCTAAAGCACATTTTGCTGAATTGAATCAGCAAGTACAAATTTTTGCTCAAGCAGAAGGATTACAGGGCCATGCGAATTCGGCTAAAGTAAGGGAGGAATAAGATGCGATTTTTACATTCAAAATTTCAAAATATTAAGCCTTATACCCCAGGAGAGCAATTAAACAATCCCGAGGTCATCAAGTTAAATACTAATGAAAATCCTTATCCTACACCAGCAAACGTGATTGAGGCAGCAACCAAAGCGGCGGCGACACTTTCTCGTTATAGTGATCCCACAGCTCGTGAAGTTATTGAACCCTTAGCCGCTTCGATTTTCCATTATGGTGAAGTCAAAATACCTGATCTTAAACAAGCTTTACAACAAGCACAAATTACAGTGAGAGAGGTGTAACCATTGTTAGAAATTGCAGATTTAAAATTTGATGAAAAAGGATTAATTCCAGTTGTAGTTCAAGACGTAGATAGTAAAAAAGTCTTAACCGTTGCTTATATGAATCAAGAAAGTCTTGCACTTACATTAAAAACAGGTTTCATGACGTATTATTCCCGTAGTCGTCAAGAACTTTGGAAAAAAGGCGAAACTAGTGGGAATTATCAACACCTTGTAAATATAAAGGCAGATTGTGATCGTGATAGCCTCGTTGCGATTGTCAGCAAAGATGGTCCTGCTTGTCATTTAAATACCGACAGTTGTTTTAACGATTATCTCTATTGTAAAGATGAAGCAGTGGAATTTAGTTTGGATGAATTAGCCAAATTAATTGCCACACGCCAAACAGAACCGAAAGAAGGGAGCTATACTTCCTATTTATTCGAAAAAGGCTTAGAGAAAATTTTGAAAAAAGTGGGCGAAGAGAGTACAGAAGTCATCATTGGGGCGATGAAAGGAGACAAAGCTGAAACTACTTTTGAATTAGCCAATTTAACTTATCATTTATTAGTTTTGATGATTGATCAAAAAATTTCCCTTCAAGCTGTCCAAAAAGAATTAGCCAAACGTCATATTGTCGATCATAAGGTGAAGCAAGAAACCATGCAGTAAATTTTCGAAAACTATTGACAAACTAAAAGAAAAACGAGTAAACTGTAGATAAATTTAATACATGCGTTGAACAATTAAAGAATAAAAATCACTATGATAGCGAGTCTGGGGAGGTGCAAGCCAGATATATATTTTTATTTGCGGCGATTGGGAGCATAAATTTATTCAAATGAAGCTGCCGAATTTATTCGGAAGTAGGGTGGAACCGCGAAATAAGATTTTTCGTCCCTATAGTTACCAAAAACAAAGGTGACTATGGGGACTTTTTGCATCAAGGATGTGAAGCGGGTTGGTCAGCTCCAAGCAGCAAAGGTTTCTGGGATGGCAGGAAAATCCATTATGTTTTAAGATTTTCCTAGACAGGCCGGCTTAGATGCACAGGAGCTACCCGCTGAACACAGATTACCAAGGATGTGAGGCGACTCGATCAGCTACGAGCAAAAGGTTATCAATCTAACATCCAAAATTATCAAAAACCCATAGTCCACTAAATGTAAAGTAAAGGAGCATTTGCATGTCAAAATTAACTGTACAAGAAATGATTTTAACCTTGCAAAAATTCTGGTCAGACAATGGCTGTATGTTAATGCAAGCCTATGACACAGAAAAAGGAGCCGGAACCATGAGCCCTTATACCTTTTTAAGAGCAATTGGACCAGAACCCTGGAATGCGGCATATGTTGAACCATCACGTCGTCCTGCTGATGGTCGTTATGGAGAAAACCCTAACCGTTTATACCAACACCATCAATTCCAAGTTGTTATGAAACCATCTCCTGAAAATATTCAAGAACTATATCTTGAAAGTTTGAAACTATTAGGAATTGATCCATTAGCGCATGATATCCGTTTTGTGGAAGATAACTGGGAAAACCCTTCAATGGGCTGTGCAGGTCTTGGTTGGGAAGTTTGGTTAGACGGTATGGAAATTACGCAATTTACATATTTCCAACAAGTAGGGGGACTAGCTTGTCATCCAGTAACTGCTGAAATTACTTATGGTTTGGAACGTCTTGCTTCATACATTCAGGAAGTTGAAAGTGTTTATGATTTAGAGTGGACCAATGGCGTTAAATATGGCGAAATTTTCCGTCATCCTGAATATGAACATTCTAAATACTCATTTGAATTAAGTGACCAAGAATTATTACTTTCTAACTTTAATCATTTTGAAGCTGAAGCCAAACGCTGTATTGAAGAAAACTTAGTACATCCAGCTTATGATTATATTTTAAAATGTTCACATAATTTCAACTTACTAGATGCCCGTGGTGCGGTATCAGTAACTGAACGTGCAGGCTATTTAGCGCGTATTCGTAATATGGCTAGAGAAGTAGCGAAACGTTTTGTGGAAGAACGTAAAAAATTAGGTTTCCCATTATTATCACGTGAAGAAGCCCAAAAATATTTAGATGAGGAGTAAGAGAATGGCTAAGAATTTTTTATTAGAAATTGGTTTAGAAGAAATGCCGGCACATGTAGTTTTGCCAAGTATGAATCAATTAAAAGAAAAGTGTGAAAAGTTTTTAAATGAACAACATCTAGAATTTCAAACAATTAAAGCCTATTCTACCCCTCGACGTTTGGCTTTAGTTGTAGAAGGACTAGCAGAAAAACAAGCCGATATTCATGAAGAAGTAAAAGGACCTGCGAAAAAAATTGCTTTAGACAATGAAGGAAACTGGAGCAAAGCAGCGCAAGGTTTTGTTCGTGGACAAGGCTTAACGACTGACGATATTATCTTTAAAGAATTAAAAGGTGTAGAATATGTTTATGTCGAAAAACATATTGCAGGTAAACCAACCACAGAAGTCTTAAAAGAATTACCACAAGTGATTCAAAGTTTGACTTTCCCAGTGACAATGCATTGGAATAAATATGATTTTGAATATATTCGCCCAATTCATTGGTTAGTCGCTTTGTTTGGTGAAGAAGTGGTTGATTTCAGTATTTTAGATGTTCAAACGGGTCGTAAAAGTCGCGGTCATCGTTTCTTAGGTCATGAAACAACCTTTAATCATGCGGATGAATATCTAGAAAAATTGGCTGCTGAATTTGTGATTGCTGATCAAGTGCAACGTCAAGCAATGATTGAAGAACAAATCGCACAAATCGCTCAAGAAAATAATTATCAAGTGAATCTTGATCCTGAATTATTAGAAGAAGTGGTTAACCTTGTCGAATACCCAACAGCTTTTGTGGGTGATTTTGATGAAAAATATTTAGCTGTACCAAAAGAAGTCTTAATTACTTCAATGAAAGAACATCAACGCTACTTTGATGTAATGAATCAAGCTGGCGAATTATTACCTCACTTTATCTCTGTTCGTAACGGAAATAGTGAACATCTAGAAAATGTGATCAAAGGAAATCAAAAAGTATTAACTGCCCGTTTAGAAGATGCGGAATTCTTCTATGCTGAAGACCAAAAATTAACCATTGATTTCTGTGTCAATAAACTAAAAAATGTAGCGTTCCATGAAAAGATTGGTAGCATCTATGAAAAAATGCAACGTGTAACTAAAATTAGTGAACTTTTAGCGAAAACATATGGTTTAGATGCTCAACAAACGACTGATTTAGCCCGTGCGAGTCAAATTTATAAGTTTGATTTAGTGACCAATATGGTTGGAGAATTTCCTGAACTACAAGGAATTATGGGTGAAAAATATGCTTTATTACAAGGTGAAAACAAAGCTGTCAGCCAAGCCATTCGTGAACATTATTTACCAATTTCAAGTACTGGCGAAATTCCGGAAACTCAAGTTGGTGCTTTATTAGCCATTGCCGATAAGTTGGATTCTATCGTGACTTTCTTTGCGGCTGGTATGGTGCCAAGTGGTTCCAATGATCCATATGCATTACGTCGTCAAGCTTACGGTATTGTACGTATTGTTTTAGAAAACCAAATGAGCTTCCCGCTAGCAAGTCTTTTAGCAGAGGTGAAAGCTTTATTAAATCCAATGGTTGAAACATATGGTTTTGACTTAAATAATATTGATGTTGAAGTACTAGATTTCTTTGCTGCGCGTATGAAACAATATCTATCTTTAGCAGAAATTCGCTATGATATTATTGATGCAGCCTTGCAAGCAACACAAGAAGATTTAGCTGCTCAATATTTAACTGCGCAATTGCTTCAAGAACATAGTCAAACAGAAAGCTTTAAACCAGCGATGGAAGCTTTGACACGTGTAGTGAACTTAGCGAAAAAAGCAGATACCATTGTGGAAGTGGATGAAGCATTGTTTGAAAGTGATGTTGAACGTGAATTTGCAAATCAAGTGCAAACAACCTTGGCAAGTCTTTCAGATGATTTGAAAGAAAATTATCAAGCTTTAGTAGCACTTGAACCAGTAATTGTGAAGTACTTTGAAGACACCATGATTATGGCTGAAGATGAAGCACTTCGCAATAATCGTTTGAGTTTATTAAAACAATTAGCACAATCTATTGAAAAATTAGCAAAATTAGATGTCTTAGTGACAAAATAAGATAAAATAAAGATAATAGGCTAGTTTGCAATCTCGCGAACTAGCCTATTATTTTAAATTTCATACATTTCGCCAAATGGTAAAACAATTCCTTGTGCATCCGTTAATAAATCAATAAATTTTTGGGGATCTTGTTTAATCACTGGGAAAGTATTGTAGTGGATAGGTAAGACCTTTTTGGCTTGAATACGTTTGGCGCATCTTGCGGCTTGTTTTGGTCCCATTGTGTAATTATCGCCAATAGGTAAGCAAGCAAAATCAATTTCATAATCTTCACCTAATAAATCCATTTCCATGAATTCGGCGGTATCACCTGCATGATAGAAGGTTTTTCCATCTGCTTCGATGATAATACCAGCCGGGTTACCTAGATAATGGACTTGTCCCTCGTATTCTAAACTAGAAGTATGTAGCGCATGAGTCATTGTGACACGACCAAACGGAAAATCAAAACCACCGCCAATATTCATACCGTGTACTTTTTGCCCTAATTTAGCAAAGAAGTTGGCGATTTCCGCGACTGCAATAATTGTCGGTTGTTGATGTTTGATTAAATCAAAGACACCAGCAACATGATCTCCATGACCATGCGTTAAAATAATATAATCAACTTTTAAATGATTGGCTTGCCACATTTCTGGAAGATTGGCATCAATATAGGGGTCAATAATGATTTTGGTGTCATCTGCTAATTCTAAATAAATGGTGGAATGTCCTAAATGTGCAATTTTCATTTTCTTCACCTCAAAGTGTTTTTTTTATTATATTCCTCAATAGTACCATTAGCAAATCTCAATTAAATAAATTGCATGATAAATAAGAGTACAGGAATAAAAAATAAATAGACAAAAACGGATAAACTCATCGTGGTTGCCGCAAAAATTTCATCTGCATGATAACTTCTAGCTAAAATAGGTACTGAGTTTTGAACAGGCATACTTGATTGCACCATAAAGACTAGCATCATTAAATGTGGCACTGGGATAATCTGAGCTAGCACATAAACAATGATTGGTGAAAGAATAAAACGTCCAAACAAAACGAATAAGGATTCTTTAGTCAGCCTTAAGTTAGCAATTCCTTGATAATACAACATGATACCAATAGCAAACATTGAAAGCGGGGTAGTTAAATTTCCTAAATGATTGCCCAATATTTGAAGGCTATTAGAAACTGGCCAATTGAGAAACACCCAAAAAATCCCAATCATAAAGCCGAGTAAAGCAGGAGTAAATAGTTTTTTTAGGAAAATGAGTGGATGAAAGGACAGTGTAGCTTGTTTGCGAATCGCACTATCCTTGGCAATTTCGAAAACGCCAATTGTCCAGAAAAAACTGGTATTGACGATGTAGTAGAGCAAGACATAGGGAACAGCTTTTTCACCAAAGATGGCTAAATTAATCGGCAAGCCAATAAAAATAGTATTCGAGCAAGTGAACATGGTTGAAAAAGTACCGTGATGTTTTTTGGGTAACTTGAATAGGTGAATGATTGCTTTACTAATAAAAAAAGTTAAAAACATCGAAACAATGGGAATAAGTGTCCCTGAAATTAAGGTTAGAAATTCTTCTTTGGTAAAGTTTGCGGTAATATTTAAAAACATACTGCAAGGGAGTCCTAGATTTAAAACCATTTTAGAAAAGGTGTCAGCAGTCTCATTGCTAAACCATTGGCGATATGAGAAAAAATAGCCTAAAAACATTAAGACAAAAATCACTAGGATATTAAGATAAGATTGTAGCATCGAAAGCCTCCTTTGTTATGATTTTAGCACGGATGAGTGGAAAGAAAAACAATAGATATAAAAAACTGCCAGTAAAAACTTACTGACAGTTAAAATGTTTATTTACGACGATTTTGTTTACCAGCATTGCGACCACCATTTTTATTCGCTTTAGGTGATTGATTTTTCACTGGTGGGCGATAAGTACTAGCAGTTTTTGTGGAAGTTTTCTTTTCGCCACCTAAACTATAATCTTTAGAAACGACAATTTTAGGTGGATGCAATTTCATTTCTTCAGCAATTTTAGCTTTCAATCTTGGACGCATAATGATATTGGTAATGACTGTTTGAATGCAGGCAACGACCCCACCAACTGCCCAATAAAGTGCGACCCCAGCAGGTGAACTGAAAGAGAAGAAAATCATCATAATAGGGGACATGTACATCATCATTTGCATTTGTTTCTTTTGATCTTCTGGAATATTAAACATGCTTAAATAACTTTGTAAAAGATATAAAGCACCAGTAATGATGACTAAAGCAAAACTTGTTTTTCCAAGATTGATGCCATAGAATGTTGCACTTGAAATCCCCGGAGTATAACGAGCCGTTGCGAATAAGGCTGCGAAAATAGGCATTTGAATTAAAATTGGTAAACATCCTGCACCAAAACCTCCAAACATGCTCGTACCATTTTCAGAATAAATTCGTTGCATATCACGTTGGGCTTTTTGTTGTTGCTCAATTGTGGTTGCTTCTTTCATTTTTGCTTGGATAATATCAAGCTGTGGTTTCAAAAATTGCATTTTTTCAGATTGAACCATCATTTTATGGGATTGATAAATATTTAAAGGTAAAATAATCAATCGCACAATAATTGTAATAAAGATAATCGCCCAACCATAGTTCCAATGCCAATTATCAACCATATATTGGATGCAATTTCCTAATGGTACAACTAAAAACCGATAAATCCAACCATTTGGATCCGGGTTTCCGTGTTTGTCCATTTTCACACAGCCAGATAAGAAAAAGATGAGTGAAAGTAAACTCGCACTATAAAGATATTTTTTTAATTTCATTTGTTTCTTCCTTTCCAATTAATTTACACAAGAAATACTATACTAAATTTATACATGAATTTCAATTGTACAAACAAGAAATTCCTCAATATGTCACTTTAAATTTTGTATAATCTGGAATGGATGTATCTTTTTCAATTTGAAATTTATCTACTCTGCCATAGGGTGCTGGTGAAGCTTTAACTCTCTCAATGAAAAGGGACATATCTTGATAATTACCAACTGCTTCAATGGTTACTGATCCGTCCATTTCATTTTTGACGGTGCCATTGATTCCTAATTCATCCGCTAAAATTTTGGTCATGTAGCGAAATCCGACACCTTGGACCACACCAGCGACATTCATCCGATATTTTACGACTGCTTGTGACATTGAATCACCTTCTTTAATTTTTTTCAACTCTATTATATCAAAAAAATGCTAGAAAACTATGGTATAATATTGTGCAGAACTTAGAATTTTTGAGGTGGAAAATGAAGGAAATCTTATCAACTAAAAATGAATTAATAAAAAAAGTAGCTAAATTACATCGTCGTAAAGAACGTCAAAAAGAAAATTTATATATTATGGAAGGTTTTCATTTGATTGAGGAGGCCTATCAAAATGGTGCAAAGATGAAATATATTTTTGTAACCCATAAAGCTTATCGGGAGTTTTACAGTTGAATTGAAATATTTTCGCTCTATGCCTTGGTATAAAGC
>NHCFI00100__coassemble_1523_pt1 | contig 70524 bp, 72 predicted proteins | sample NHCFI00100__metabat2_low_PE_012 | metagenome-assembled genome bin NHCFI00100 | reverse complement strand
AACTACTTCAATTAAACGCCTACAAATCTTTAGAGATTGAGAATCAACTGCAACTACTGGCAATTGATTCAATAGAGGATCGTTTAATTGAAGTAGTTTGCAGCTTAATTGTGGGTAAAGATTGATTAACTTATTGAAATCTGACTTATATAGGATACATACTTTTGTTTCTTTAATGGCCTCTCCATAAAGAGAATCATTTGAGAGACCAAAGAGATAATTCTCTCCGTCATATTCTCCCTCATTAACAATACGAATAAGCTGTTCCTTACCAGTTTTACTCAGTTTATAGATTCTCATAGCACCAGCTGAAATAATCGATAGCTGCTCTGGATCATCGGGAGAAAAAATAATTTCTCCCTTTTTAAAGGTTTTATGATATAGCAATTCTTGAACCTTACTCTGTTCATCGCAAGTAAGATTATTAAAAAGAGGAACCCGATGAACGCAGCCAATTTTTGTCATATTTTTATTCTCCCTTGCATTCTTTTATATTTCCTAAAAAATTGACCATGGTCAATTTTTTTAATTAGGGAAGATATATAATTGAATCACTATATGTAGTGTCTGTTTTTATCATCAAATACAATATATAGGAATTATACATATTAGGAGGGAAAAATGCAAGTGATTAGAATATACTATATCAGTCTTAGCGGGAATACGACTAATTTTCTTGAAAGATTAGATCATCATCTCCAGAGGGAACTTCAAGAGAAATTGGATTATGTTAATGTCAAGGATTTAGTAACTCAAACTTCGCACATAAATTGTGGCTATGAACCTTGAAAAATCAGTATCTAGAACCTATTTAGTTGTCAATGATTCTACTTTATGCAGCTCGCAGTTTCGTTTTCAACATAACTGGTAATGTATCCATAAATGCATCTACTAATTGCGTTATTTTTTCATCTGAAAGTTCAGTATAATCTGTAAGTATCGTTCTAAACATCTGTAGCAGCATTTGAAACGCTTGTATCCATGTGATATCCGCCATCTCATCAGAAAAATGTAGAAAAAGCTCTCCTAGAGACCGAGTATCACTGGATTCCCTACTCTCTAGCGAAAGCATCATGTATCGTGTAAAAACAACCGCAGTATGCGCAGTCATTGCATCGTAGGATAGGGAGTTACATTCTCTACTTAGGTTAAGATAGCTTTTGCATACCTTGAAGAAAACTTCTATATCCCAGCGTTTTCCATAAATTCGAATGATCTCATTTTCGTCCAAATTTACGTTTGTAGAAATCAAGCAGAGGTATTCTTATGGAAATAAGTACATTGGAATACTTGTAATGCTAGTGCTGTTAGAAATAAACGGGATAGTGCTAGAATATAGCGATGAAGCGTTGGTCTGTCTTGGGATCAATGTCATAGCCTAATATTATCTACCACTAATCTATAGGCAAGTGACGCCCAAATTACTTGCATTTTTGTGCTACCTAAAGTTTTATATCTTGTGCCCTACCTTCAAATTTTCTATTTCCTTACAAACTCGAAGAAAAAAGTAGCCCATTTTATCCCAAGTGGCATGATTTAGCAATTTGTTCGCAATCGTTGACTTTCATTTTGCGAGTCATAAGCACATCATTTTTAAAAGCGCTTTCTGTGGTGGTATAATATCAAGTGTTAGATTTGTTGTAACGAAAAAGGAGGAGTTTTTTATGACTTATCAAACAATTTATCCATATACCAATGAAGTGCTAGCAACTTTTGATAACGCTACCGAGCAAGATTTGGAGGCAGCCTTAGCCAAGGGTCATGCTTTATACAAAAAATGGCGCCAAAAGGATTTGCTCGCTCAACGCAAAGAACATTTACATCAAGTAGCTGCATTGTTACGACGCGACCTTGATAAGTATGCCGAAATTTTAACCAAAGACATGGGAAAATTATTCACGGAAGCTCAGGGCGAAGTGGCTTTGTGTGCCGATATTGCCGATTACTATGCAGATAAGGCTGAAACTTTCCTACAACCTAGACAGTTAGAAGCAGTGCATGGTCAAGCTTATTATGTCAAACAAGCAACGGGTGTGTTAATCGCTGTTGAACCATGGAATTTTCCTTTTTATCAAATTATGCGCGTTTTTGCACCGAATTTTATGGTCGGCAACCCAATTATTTTAAAACACGCTTCAATTTGTCCGCAATCTGCACAAGCCTTTGAAGCGTTAGTCAATGAAGCCAATGTCGAACCGGGTGCTTTTAAAAACTTATTCTTATCTTATGACTTAGTGTCTAAAGCCATTGCCGATCCGCGAGTAGCTGGAGTTTGCTTGACAGGTTCTGAACGTGGGGGAGCAAGCATTGCCCAAGAAGCCGGGGCTAATTTGAAGAAAACCTCGATGGAATTAGGTGGAAATGATGCTTTTATTATTTTAGAAGATGCGGATTTTGAATTATTAGCCGATACGATTATGTTTGCACGGTTATATAATGCTGGCCAAGTATGTACCTCTTCGAAACGTTTTATTGTGGTCGGACAAAAAAATTATCAACGCTTTGTCGATCTCGTTGTAGAAAAATTCAAAGCAGCAAAATGGGGCGACCCGATGAATCCTGAAACAACCTTGGCACCATTGTCTTCAGCCACGGCGAAAAAACAAGTCTTAGCACAAATCAAGCTAGCCAAAGATCATGGTGCAACCGTTGTTTATGGCGATGAAGCGATTGACCATCCAGGTAATTTCGTGATGCCAACTGTTTTGACTAATATCACGAAAGACAATCCAATTTATAACCAAGAAATTTTTGGTCCGGTAGCCTCGATTTATCAAGTGGACTCAGAAGAAGTAGCTATCGAACTGGCCAATGATTCAAGCTATGGTTTAGGTAGCACAGTCTTTTCTAAAGATTTAACCCATGCCAAAGAAGTCGCTGAAAAAATCGAAACTGGGATGACTTTCATCAATTCCGGTTGGGCTTCTCATCCAGAATTACCATTTGGCGGTATCAAAAATTCGGGTTATGGCCGTGAGTTAAGTGAATTAGGCTTTGACACCTTTGTGAATGAACATCTCGTATTCGTACCAGATGATGCACTATAAAAATAAGATAGCCTCTAGAAGTTAGCCGAGCTTCTAGGGCTGTTTTTGTTAGTTAGGGGGAAATTTTAGATTCCGAACGATGGTAAAGAGATGTACTTTGTTAAAACCCCGAGTTTATCACTTGTAAAAATCAAAAAGATAGCTAAACCTTTGAATATCAAGGGTTGGCTATCTTTTTCATATTGTGGATAAGGTTTCTATTAAATTCGGGTATAGTAGCGAATGATAATAAAACAACACAGAACATTAAAACAATAGTTCTGTGTTGTTTCTTTCTGCTATTTTTATATATCTCTTATCTGTTTTATTATCGGTAATAATATGATCAAACTGATCCCAGTCAGAAAATCGATATGCATGTGTTTTTCCAAACTTTGAATGATCCACCAATAAGATTTTCTTATTGGCAAGATTCATAACTTTCTTTTTAAATAATGCTTGAGAAAAATTTGCTTCATAAATACCATGTTCATCAATACAGGTAGAACTAAACAGGCACAAATCTATACGAAAAAGTTTCAAAAAATCATTTCCATAATCACCAATGACACTTTCAGCATCTTTTATAGCTTCACCACCGATGATGTAGACTCTATTGTCTGACCTACATGTTTGTAATAATTTATACGCAGTATTTAATCCATTTGTAATGATAACCATATTAGAGAGATTTGATATATATGGTAGTGAGGCCTTTACTGTTGAGCTAGAATCAACAAATATACACATTCCTGATCCAATAAAGATACTTGCTACATCTGCAATATACATTTTTTCTTTTATCATGACATTTTCTCTATAGTTAGTTGAGATGACATGATTTTTTTCTACTTCTAGTACTACTCCACCGCGATACCTTCTAACTAGTCCTTCTTTTTCCAATTCAAGTATCTCTCTTCTCAGAGTCGATGATGAAATAGCTAATTCTTTTTCTAGTTTATGATTGCTCATTTTTTTATGGATTTTCAGCATATGTGGAAGTTAATGCTTTTGGTAATTTCAAACGAGTTTGAATTTAATGGCTCTTCATACTTAAATGAGTTTTACAAATAATTCGAATAAGTATTGAAATTATTACAGTCAATATCTGCTTTGATATATTGTTTAGATATTGACTGTTTTTATATCTATATTAAAATATGTTGAATATAAAGCATTATAAAAGAAAAAAATATTTGTAGATTTATGAATGATTTTCTTTTACTTAATCCGAAATGAATAGCACAGTCATCTTATTATTTATCATAGAATTACTATAGAGAGAATTACCTTAATAAACGGTATGTTCTCTATTTTTTTATTATGTTATCAATGCGTTACAAAAATAGAAAAATAGCATGACAAAATCTAGTTTGACTTAAGGTTTTTAATAGCTAAGGATAAGCATATAATGAAATATGTAGGAGGGATAAAATAAAATGAATGAACGGATCCGAGAAATAATTTCTATTTTACTAAAAAATCCTACTATTAAATCTAGTGAATTGGCTGATAAACTTTCTTTAACCAAGAGACAAGTGAACTATGCCATTACTCAATTTAATCAGGAAATGGCTTTAAATATGTTATCTGGAATTGTAAGAAAAAATGATGGTACTTTTTTTGTTCCATTAGAAGTTGTTCAAACAATAACAGAAAATTTAATTTCAAATGAACTTTATTCTGACCAAGAAAGAGTTGTCATTATTCTTTATATTTTGACATTAAATAATGAGTATACAAGTGTTCAACATTTTTTGGATTATTTAGAAGTAAGTCGTAGTACATTTACAGAAGATATAAAACGTGCTCAATGGTTAGTAGAAAAATATCGCTTGGAGATTATATATGACCGTACCAATGGATATCATATAGAAGGCTCTGAACATTATTTATTACATTTAATTAGCGACTTGGTAAAACAATATCATCTGATGAATCAAGAAATCTATGAATCAATTTTTGGCAAGGAAGTTACTTTTGAAAATATTATGCATATTATTCATAGTATGGAACAAATGCTGCATCTTAGCTATTCGGATGAGTCAATAGAGTACTTAAAGATTTTCTTAATGATATTGATGATTAGAGCAAATAAGAGTGGTAAACAGGATGATTTTTTTAAAGGTGATTTAAAAACTACGCCGGAGTATCGAATGCTATCAATATTATTGATGGAAGACAATCTTGAAATATCCAATGGCTATAAAGAGTGGATGGCTTTAGCATTTTTAACTTCAAATATTTTCGAAAAAAAGACTACTCAAGAATATGATTCAGATGCTGAGTTAAAAGGGTATATACATGAAATGGTAAATAACTTTGAAGAGCAGACCTTAATAATTGTAGATGATCGGAAAAGTTTCGAACAAAGACTATTGAACCATTTACGCCCAGCTTGTTTCCGGATCAAATATGATTTAAGTTTGGGAACATACTCATTTGAAAACTTAGTAAAAGATTCAAATCATGGAATATTAGTTGAATTAATGAAGGATTTGATTATTCCGATAGAAGATTGGTTAGGCAAAGCTTTTCCAAATGATGAATTAGATTTGTTATCTTACTATTTTGGATATCAATTAATTTCTAATAACCAAATGAGTAACAATCAGCAACCTAGAGCAGTAATAGTCTGTCAGAATGGTGTAGTTGTTTCAAAATTAATGATGGAAAATTTGAAGAAATTATTTCCAGAATTACATTTTATTGCATCTTTATCTAAGAGAGATTTCTACAAATATGAAGAAGATTATGATTTAGTTTTTTCAACGACTCCTTTAAATACAGATATGAACCAGTATATTGTTGATCCGATAATGACCTATAATCAACAAATACAACTACGCTATAATGTATTGAATAAATTAGGGTTGAATAAAGTAGATAGTGATGTAGATAAATTAATCAATACAATTAGGAAATATGCTAACATTAATGATTTATCCCAGTTGAAAGATGAAATAAAAATGTTTTTAATCCAACAAGATGACCAACCTTCTATTAACGAAATCGATGCTTTACCATCCTTAACCTATTATTTGAAGCCAAGTTATATTCAAGTGAAAGATAAATGTTCAACGTGGGAAGATGCATTTAGGATTGCTTGTATTCCGCTACTAGAAAATCGTGTAGTGACCGAGGAGTTCGTAAAGGATTGCATTAAACAAGCTTCCAATCCAAATTACTCTAGTTATCTTGGGAATGATTCTTGTATCCCGCATACTTCGAAAGAGAATGGCATATTGAAAGATGGCATAAGTTTGTTAGTGTTGAAGCGTCCGGTTATTCTTCCTGATGGTAAGAAAATAAATTATATTTTTCCACTTTCATTTAGTGATTTAACAAAACATTTAAAGGCAATTAATCAATTGGCAGATTTGTGTAGAGATCATAGGTTATTACAGAGTATATCTGAAAGCTTAAGTGAAAAAGAAATATATCAACTAATCAGAAAAAGTACCTGAGGTGTGTGAAATGAATAACTATCCAAAATATACAATAATTATGAGAGGGTATACATTAGAACAATCCGATGCAATTATTCAAGCTATGGAGGGATTAGAAGATAAATTTGCTGTGGAAATGACAATGAATACACCAAATTGTATAGAAAATATTAAACAATTAAGTAAAAAATATGGAGATAGAAGAATAATTGGTGCAGGTACAGTTCGTACATTAAAAGATGCAAAAGAAGCAATTGAGGCAGGTGCAAAGTTCTTGTTAGGTCCGCATCAATTTACTCAAGATATTTTTGATTATGCTGATAAACACAAAGTTATGACTGTTCCCTCAGCGATGACACCAACAGAAATTAATCAGATGCTTGCAAGCGGTGCAGACATTGTAAAAATATTTCCTGCAGCAGTTGTGACACCAAGATTTTTTAAAGATGTGCAAGCACCTTTAGGAAAAATACCTTTAATGGCTGTTGGAGGGATTTCGGTAAAAAACGCGAAACAATTTTTAGATTATGGAGCTAGTTATTTAGGAATGGGATCGGGGTTATTTGACAAATCAGATATTGAAAATTGTGATATTAATCAATTATCTAACTCATTGAAAACATTTTTAAATACGGTAGAGGAGATGGAATAGTTTATGGACTTAGTTTTGAATGAGCAATTAGTCTTTAGAGATTTAAAAGTAAAAACTCAAGAGGAAGTATTAGATTGTTTATCTAAAAAGTTGCTCGAGCTAGGATTTGTGAAAGATGAATATGTTGAGGCAATAAAACAAAGAGAAAAAGAATACCCAACAGGTTTGCCGTCAACAGAGCCTGTAGTTGCTATACCTCATGCTAATTATGAGATGGTAGATAAAACAACATTAGCAATAGCAACTTTAAAGGAACCAATATTGTTTGAAAATATGGAAAATCATCAAGAAAAATTACCGGTTCGAATTGTCATTATGATGGCTATTGGTGAACCGCACGGACAGATTGAAATGTTACAAAAAATAGTAGGTATTATCCAAAATCAAGATTTACGAAAAAAAATGATAACAGCTTCTAATGATAAAGAACTATTAGATTTATTAGAACAAGCTATTGCCTAAAAGAAAGGATGTTTAATAATGAAAAGAATTTTAGTTGCATGCGGAAATGGAATCGCTACTTCAACAGTTGTAGCAACAAAAGTAAGACAATTTTTAGAAGAACAAGGAATTCAGGCGGAAACAACACAAACGAAATTGATGGAGGTGCCAGGTAAGGTTCAAGGTTATGATTTGCTAGTTACAACTGGTCAATTTGAGGGGCAAACTGGGGATGTTCCAGTGGTTAAAGGAATGCCTATTTTAACGGGAATTGGTGCAGATCAAACCTTACAAGAAATATTAAGTTATTTAAAATAATAAAGGAGTATCAATAATATGAAGTTTATAATGGATATATTCAATTTCTTTATTGCTGCAGGTCCTACTGTAATGCTTCCTGTAATCATTACAATTATTGGCTTGATTTTTGGTTTGAAAATTTCGAAAGCGTTTAAATCCGGGTTGACTCTAGGAATTGGCTTTGCTGGTATCAAATTAATTCTTGACTTTATGACTACTAACGTTGGACCAGCAGCTAAAGCAATGGTTGATCGTACAGGAGTTCACTTAGATGCATTGGATGTTGGTTGGGGATCTATTGCAGCTGTTACTTGGGCTTCACCAATTATTGCTATTTTAATTTTTGCTATTCTGATTGTGAACATTATTTTGCTTGTACTAAAACGTACTCAGACATTAGATGTTGATATTTGGAATTACCATCATATGGCTATAGTTGGTGTAATGGTTTATTTTGTCACAAAAAATGTTTTACTTGGTGTGGGAGCATCTATTGTGATGGCTATTATTACCTTTAAACTTTCTGATTGGTCACAACCATTAGTAGAAGATTTCTTTGGTATACCAGGAGTTTCTTTGCCAACAGTTTCAGCTTTGTCTTCATTAGTGATTGCATGGCCGATGAATTGGCTTTTGGATAAAATTCCACTATTTAGAAAATCAAAATTTACGATTAAAGATGCTCAAAAATATTTAGGCTTCTTTGGAGATTCAATGATTATGGGATTAATTATTGGAATCGCCATTGGTGCATTAGCTGGATATGATATCAAACAAATTCTACAATTAGGTGTAAGTATGTCAGCTGTATTGGTATTGATTCCTAAAATGACTTCATTATTCATGGAAGGATTGATGCCTATTTCAGATTCTGCTCAAAAATGGTCTCAAAATAAATTTAAAGGCCGTCGTTTATTCATTGGTTTGGATGCAGCAGTTGTAGTTGGTAATCCAGATGTAATTACTACTGCATTGATTATTATTCCACTTACAATTGCACTGGCATTAGTATTACCTGGAAACCGTGTATTACCATTTGCTGATTTAGCTGTAGTACCATTCAGAGTTGCCATGGTAGTTGCATTAACTAGAGGTAATTTATTGAAAAATATTGTTATTGGTTTAGTAGTTACAGCATCATTGTTATGGTGTGGATCTGCTACTTCCCCTGTTTTAACAGCAATTGCTAAGTCTGTAGGTATTAATTTAGGAACAAGTGCAGTATTAATTTCTTCATTTGCTTCCACTTCAATGATTCAAAGTTACTTGGTATTCATTGCATTTACTTTTAAACCGTTGATTAGTATCCCTATTTTATTAGTTGCATTTGCAGCGGCATGGTTCTATTTTGAAAAGGTAAAAAAAGTTAATGGTGAAAGTGAATTGGAAAATGCGTAAATGAGAGGATGAAATATTTTGAAGATATCAGATATAACTGTTTATAAAGTAAAACCACGTTGGATTTTTGTGAAGATTTCAACTGATGAAGGAATCGAAGGCTGGGGAGAAATGATTTCCGGTACCAAAACAGAAACTGTAGTAGCCGGTGCTTATGAGATTGGTAATCGCCTAATTGGTCGTAATCCTTTTGAAATTGAACGACTATTCCAGGAAATGCATCGTTCATTCTTTAGAGGTGGTCCAATTAATGGGACAATTGTTTCAGGATTAGAAATGGCACTATGGGATATAAAAGGAAAGGCATTCGGTGTGCCAGTTTGGGAACTTCTTGGTGGTGCCGCTAGAGATAAAATTAAAGTTTATTCTTGGATTGGTGGAGATCGTCCAAATGAAGTTGCAGAACAAGCACAAGATCGATTTGATAGAGGTTTTTCAGCAGTAAAAATGAATGCTACTTCTGAATTACATTATATTGATTCTTATGAAAAAGTAGAAGAAGTGGTTGAACGAGTAGCTTCTATTCGTGAAAGATTAGGAGACAAAATGGATATTGGTGTAGATTTCCATGGTCGCGTGCATAAACCAATGGCAAAGGTTTTAGCAAAAGCTTTGGAACCATACCATCCAATGTTTTTAGAAGAAGTTGTGTTGCCTGAAAATGAAGAATATTTTAAAGAAGTTGCAAGTATTGTTTCTACACCTTTAGCAACAGGAGAAAGATTATATACACGTTGGCAATATAAAAATATCTTTAAACAAGGTAGTATTGATATTTTACAGCCAGACGTTGCATTATGCGGAGGAATATTAGAAACTAGAAAGATTGCGGCAATGGCTGAAGCTTATGATATGGCGGTAGCACCTCATGCACCGTATGGCCCAGTTGCATTAGCCGCTACTTTACAGGTAGATGCTTGTACTCCTAATGTCTTTATTCAAGAACAAAGTTTAGGAATCCATTATAACAAAGGTTTTGACTTGTTAGATTTCATTAAAAATAAAGAAATTTTCCAATATAAAGACGGATATGTTGATCTTCCAAGTAAGCCAGGATTAGGTTTGGAAATGGATGAAGATAAAATTAAAGAGATTGCTCAAGAAGGTTTAGTTTGGACGAACCCTCAATGGAAAAACTATGATGGTACAATCGCAGAGTGGTAGAGTTAATTTTAGGAGAGATGATATATGTTTGAAATGTGGATTATTATTATCGCTTTAATAAGTTGGTGTATGCTTCATTTGAATAATCAACGTTCAATCATTATCTATGCACCGTTCAATGTGGTAAAAATATTATTGGCAGTAGTTGTCAGTGTTGCTTTACTTGTTTTTTTCTGGAACACAGATATAAATAACGATATTAGGATTACACTAATTGCTAGTTTGTTAGTTGTAATTTCAATGTTAAAAGAAGGAATCAGTCAGAATAAAGTAGTAAAGTTAGGTTTACTCTCCGAAGGCCTACAAAACATTGAATCAATTGAAATTGAAGAAGAAACAGACTATTGTCGGGTGCAATTTAATAAAAGTGCTAAAAATAGTTATGTATTAAATTTGAATTGCTCAAAATCTGAACTTTTACATTTCCTATCAAGTTCTTCGTTTCGAGGTAATATCATTCAAAAAATGAATCAGTGATAGAATAACGCCCCCCTTGCAGTTAGCTTCGTGCATATAGCCGGCTGCAGGGGTGTTTTTTTATACTTCTAATAACTGATTAATGGTTTCAGCGGTCTTTTTGAGGTTTTCTTCTAATTGTGCGAGGCCTTTGTGTAGTTGGAACAGAACATCCAATAGCCGTAATTAATTGACCAATTTGATACAGCCCAGTTGCTATAATGACTAGTCTTTTTCAAATTTAAGCAGGGATTTGCGCAGCTTGTGTTTGAAAACGTTTTAAATAAATTGTATAATAAAATACAAGGAAAAAATATCGATGAAAGAAGGTAGGGTCATGGCGCGTTCAAATCAATCATGGGATGAATTTTTCCAAGATGCCTTTATAAAATGGGCACACTCGCTTTCGAATAACGAAAAAGCCAAAATGATTGCTTTTTGGTCGGAATATAGTGAACTCGAAAAAGTATTGATACAACTAAAAGATAACATGAATTTATTATATGAACATTTTCCACAGTACTATGAAAAAGTCTATGGCAAAACAGTCAAGGATCCCGTCAGAAAAACATTCAAACAGATGCAAGAAATTTGTTCAAAAGCAGCAGGACTCAATCCTTTAAAAAATCCGACTGTTGATCAATCCATTAAAAGAATGGTGAAGGCTGGGCAGGATAGTCTGTATAAAATATATATTCCTTTGATTTTTGAACATTCGATATTTGATGACGCTGATCCGCTGTACTTTGTATGGTTGGATTCCTTGCTTGAAGCGCAGCAAATTCCGTTTCAATTTGTGCTAGATGAATATTTTGGTATGTATCGGATAGATGATTTTAGAGAGGATTTGATTGCACAAGGAAAGTTACAGCAACTGGAAAAAGAAGCTCATGGACCGATTTTTTATCATCCCGACTTTGATAAGCTATTTCGCGCCAATAAAATTTATTACTATTTAAAAAGTATGGCATCAAATGTGGTACATGATATGGATGTTGACGATATGGAAAATGTTTTATCCATGGTACCGCATATTCATTATCCAGATGTGGTGGCCAGTATCCTGAATCATTTGAATGAAGAAGTGTTATATATACCGCCGGAATTTAACGTGGACATCCCCTTAGCTATTGAGCGCTTAGTCAGTTATATGAGTGGTTATTTGGCAAAACAAGCAAGAGAACACCAGCTACTTTTGGATTATAAAAAAATGCTTCGTGAATACGCTGAGTTAGATCAGTGTATTGCATTTTCGCGTTATATACAGACTAAGGATGATTTTACTCATTTCTTTCAAGAATTCTATCATGCGATTGGTGGCGTAATATCTGTTGCGATTGAAGAAGGTGGGCTAAGGGAGCGTTTTATTCAAGCGGAAGAGCCAGAAGCATCTGAAGACTTTGAAATTTTACTGGCAACGTTATGTGAAATGCTTACGACAGAATTATTGAGTCAGGTGATTTTAGATTTGATTCACGAAGATTTGCTGAAAGTCGAATGTATTTTTGAAGATGATGACGAATGAAAAATACCGCTCCTAGATAGATTTTCTAGGTGCGGTGTTTTTTACTGTAATTGTGATTGTAATTTTTGCTTCTTCACCTGAATTTCTCGGCCAATCGTGGTATCTTTAATCAGTGTGCGTTTGGCAACTTTGTCTATCACACGTTTGATAGCGTTCATATCCGTTTGTTGGTTAAACAGATAATCCGTGCTGATAAATGGTTGATGTGTCACAATTTGAAAACCATAGGAGTTATTTAATAGTGAATAGCCCGCGATTCCGGTTTGTTTTTGATAAGCCTTGGATAATCCACCATCAATAACGAATAAGTGACCGTTTCCTCTGACTGGAGATTCGCCTTTTGTTGTTTTAACAGGCGTATGTCCGTTAATAATTCTGGAAAATTCGGGATTTAAACCAAATGCTTTCAAAATAAGTTGACAGATTTTCTCAGAATCACGATATCGATAATAGGCATTCTTGCGTTCAAGATGCGCCTTCTTATCCTTAATGAAGTAACGTTCGAAGGTGGTCATTTTATGCTTGCCAAAAAGCGGTGAGAATGGCCCACACCAAGCATACCAACTCAAATCTGTCGCAAAATCTTCATGGCTGTCTAAATTTTGAAAGCTTTCCTTTAAGTGTTTTTCAAAAAAATTTAGCAATTCCGCACCCTGATAACTATCATTGCCCACGGTAAAATTAATGAGCTCACCTGATTGCGCAAGGGGGATACAGCCGTGATAAAGTAGATGTTGATTATAAATTAAATACATGCTGCCGTGCTTCATCAAAAAGGACATGTGCTTTTTCATCTTTAAAGAGTGCTGAAAAGAATACATCAAGCTATCGAGTACTTCTTGTTCGGCTTTAGTTAATTGCAAAGGTTGCTTAGGGTTGACTGTTTGAAAGCAAGGATTTTCTATTTTGTAAGTCTGTCCGTTGATGTCTATCGTGTTATTTTCATAATTGATTTTAGATAACACATCATACATGCTCATTTTAAGTTCTGGTCGGCGTGTGGCAATTTGCCCTTCTAGTTTAAACTGCAAGATACTCAACGCTTGATGGACTTGTTCTAAGATGAGTTGATCAGCATCTAGCTTTCCTTTTGGGGTAAAAGCAGGATTGGCGTGATAAGTCTTTTCCGCAAATAAAAAGAGGGGCCGCAAATTGATGCCGTAAGCTTTTTCGATATCATAGAGGTATTGATAACGGGTTGCAATCCTCAGTAAATGGCAAAGACAAGCCGCATTACCCGCATAAGCCCCCATCCATAACAAATCATGATTCCCCCATTGAATATCCACAGAAGGCAATTCACAAATTCGTTCCATGACTAAATCTGCTTCTTTTCCTCGGTCAAATATATCCCCTACAATATGAATGTGGTCGATGATTAAATTTTGGATAACAGGAGCCACTTTTAATATAAAAGGAAAGGCCTCGTCTAATTCAATTAAATAATGAATCATATTCTTAAAATAATCTGCTTGGTCACTATATTGTAAATCGGTATAGATAAATTCTTCTAAGATACAGGCATATTCCTCGGGAAATTTTTTTCGCACCTTGGAACGCGTATACTTCGTTGAGACAAAACCAAGCAAAGTGATGAGTTGACGAATGACACGTTCTTGATAGTCTTTGTTATAAAACGGATAGTGTTGTGGATATTGGATGGCTTTCTCGGGATAGGTAATCAGCAGTGTGAGTTGGTTGATCTCGCTGTCGTTGAGTTGTTCCTTAAAGCATTCGGTAATTTTTAGTTTGAGATTTCCCGCACAACTTCTTAATATATAGTCAAAAGCAGCGAATTCGCCGTGAATATCACTTAAGTATAATTCGGTGCCCTTAGGTAAGTTTAAAATGGCTTCTAAGTTGATTAGCTCAGTTAAAATAGCTTGGTTTTTCATAACATTCCTCCAATAATAAAGTCACAGTTTGCTGAGGTGAATGACAAACTGTGACTTTATTTTTTTATCAATTATAGTTGATCCATAATGGTAAAGGCGGTTTCTTCAATCGATTTTTCGGTGACATCAAGGACCGGAATACCAAGTTTTTCGAATAAGTCATTGGCATACTTGATTTCTGCTTTAATTCGGTCAATGTCACAGTAATTGGCATCTTGATTGAGACCAAGGGATTGTAGGCGATTTTGACGGATTTTGACCAAAGCTTCTGGCGCACAAGTTAAGCCAAACATTTTTTCTTTTGGTAATGTAGCAATTATTTCAGGAACAGGTACTTCAGGTATTAATGGCAGGTTGGCTGCTTTAATGGCTTTGTTGGCCAAATACATCGATAAAGGCGTTTTGCTTGTTCTAGAAATTCCTAAAAGCACGACATCTGCATCGATAAATCCATGTGGGTCTTTGCCGTCATCGTATTTCACTGCAAATTCGATGGCACTGATACGGTTAAAGTAGTTGCTATTTAATGTGTGGACAGTTCCTGGTTTTTGGATAGGATCGATGCCCGTTTTTGAATGGATGGCTTCAAAAAATGGGTGCATCAAATCAATGTAAGGAATGCTCGTTCTTTGTGCGAAATGACGAGCGTCTAGGGCTAAATCTGCATTTACTAAAGTGCTGACCACAATTGCTTTATCATGAATAGCATCTCTTAAGATAGATAGCAGATGTTCTTCACTGTTCACAAATGGGAAACGATAATTATTCGCAACTTCAAGGTCTGGATATTGTGCTAATACGGCAGAAAGCAGTTTTTGTGAGGTTTCTCCGATTGAGTCTGAAATAGTATAGATGGTTACTTTTTTAGTCATGTGATTTGTTCCTCTTTTCCTTTATCGATTCAATTCCGTCGCTTTAGCTTGTTCAACAATATAAGCTAAAATGCGACTTTTTGTTATTTTACCAATAATTTTACGACTGTTTTTTTGGTCCACAACGGCTAATGCTTCGGTGTCGTGTTGAATCATGAGTTGAGCGACTTCTAAAATATTCATTTCAGGCGTCACAGTAACCACATTGGCTAGTCGCGTCATGCAGACAGCAACCGGCGTTTGGTCATTACTTGTGGTGAGCGAACCACGTAAAAGGTCTTTTTGATTTAATGTGCCAATCAGCATTTTTTGTTCATCGACAACAAAAATTGCGCGCACATTATACATAAATAGATTGGTAATCGCCTCACGAATGGGTGTGCTTTGTTCAATCAATAAAGGCGGAACCATCAATTCGGAAATCCCTGTATGAAAGGTTTCATCAAATAAAAATGGTTCAATTTGACTGCCAGCGTAGGTATAACCGATTTTTGGAGCCGCTTGCAAAATGCCGGCCAAAGTTAAAAATGAGAGGTCACTGCGCAAAGTAGCACGGGAAATGCCTAGTTCTTCAGCAATCTTTTCACCGCTTAAAGGTTGTTGGGCCTTCACGATGTCTAGGATTTGCTGTTGACGAGGACTCAGTTCCATAAGATCCCTTCTTCCATATGTGTGTCATATTGATTGTATTATACCACATATAAAAGGAAATACAAGCATAATATCAGATTAATGTGTGACATATTTAGATCTGTAAAAAATATATAGGATGTAATGTATCTTGAAACAAACATAAATTGATATGTTGTGATAAATTTTTTCTATATCCTAGACTTTTACAACATTTGTCGAGTTTTGTTGTTTGCATTTCTATTTTTTTTTAGCTAAACTGAATACGTAATCAAGGAATGAAAGGAATTAACAACTTATGAAAAACATTTTATTTATCGTTGGTTCATTACGTGAAGGTTCATTTAACCATCAATTAGCCGCTAAAGCAGAACAAGCATTAGCAGGTAAAGCAAACGTTACATATTTAGACTATAAAGAAATACCAGTGTTTAACCAAGACCTAGAAACACCTGTACTACCATCTGTTGCCAAAGTTCGTGAAGCGATCCAAGTAGCTGATGCAATCTGGATTTTCTCACCAATTTACAACTTTGCAATTCCTGGCTCAGTGAAAAACTTATTAGACTGGGCAAGCCGTGCTTTAGATTTATCTGATCCAACTGGCCCTTCAGCATTACAAGATAAGGTGGTAACTGTTTCTTCAGTAGCAAACGGTGGACATGATCAATTATTTGCTTCATATCAAGCATTATTACCATTCATCCGTACACAAGTGGTGGGTGACTTCACTGGCACACGCGTAAACGACGAAGCTTGGGGAACTGGTGAATTAGTCTTAACTGATGAAGCACAAGCAAGCTTAGAAAAACAAGCAGAACAATTATTAGCTGCTTTATAATTTCAAGATTTTTAGACAGGCATCCTTTTTCACTTGAGGGTGCTTGTTTTTTGCGTTTTAGGAAAAGAGTTTTACAGTTGTTGGCGAGGATATTTTTGGTAAATGTTGATATATCAATGTTTTTCGTGCTTATCATGCTTGTTGAAATTTGCGTACTTTTTTTGATTGCGTCCACCAAAGATAAAAGTTATATTAAAAATAACAAAATACAAGTGAGAGCGAGCGAATGGCAAATAAAGAACAGTTGGCAAAGAAGAAATTTTTAAAACAAAAGAAGCAAGAGGAATATAACAGGAAAAAAATAGCGGATTTTATGGAAATGCTACCGGTAGAAAAAAGTATTAAATTAGAGCAAAATCAACAGTATTTTTTTGATAATATAGAGAATTACGGAACACAGCGAACCATGGTGGAAGGCTATCAAAAAAATAAATTGGGCGGAAATGGATGCTCAGGTGTCAGCGATTGATCTGAATGGGCTTGATGCCATTCGTCTTACTTTTATAGATGGCGCTACTGTCGATGTACCGATGAAATACGTGGATTCATTAAAGTTATCTGCTAAAGAGTTTCAGACAATTGAAAGTGAGGAGCCGCAACTTTTTTATGAAACATTTGGTATCGTTACGTTAAAGGGTTGTGCGAATAGAGGGTTTAAGGTGTATGATCAAAATGAACAGTATGAAGGTCGCTTTACTTTATTCGAACGTTTTGTAGACATAAAGACTGATTTGCGAATGATTGAATGTCTTCGTGAAAGAAAGGTAATCAAACGTTATTACATTCATTATGACTTGATGGGTATCATGCATTTTATGTCACGGCTTCAAAAGGCGCAAGTGGACCCAGATAAATATGTATTTATGATTTCTCCAATCTCTGAGCCATATCGGGTACAAGATTTTATGTCTCGTTGGTATACACCTGTAGAGCGAGATGAATTTGTCGAATGGCTAGATAATGATGCATATGATTTTGAAGTGGATTATGATGAAGTTTGCGCCCACCGCTTTTTGAAGAAGATGGTAGAAGCAGTAGATGAACAATCACAAGCAGGTGGGTACGTACTAAAAGCCTATTATGTAGAAAAAGAAAATACGCTTAGTGCTGATTTGTATTATCAAGGTAAACTAGCTACGGATGAAGATTTTCAGAGATTATACGAAAATCCGGCTTTGGTGAATCATGTCATCATAGAATATCAAGATGTCCAAACTGCTGAAAGAGTAGAAATTGCAACAAATGGACAGTATGTTGTATTTTCACTTGTACGTAGATTGTTACTTGCTTGTATAACAAATATAAAATTAAGCTTTAGATTTTTAGAGCACGAGTTAAGTTTATATTGATAAAAAACCCACCCAACTAGGCTTAGATGCCTAGCTGGGTGGGATTTGGTTTATCATTAAATAATTTCGAATTGTACATCGATATTGTTGCGAGTTGCTTTTGAGTAAGGGCATACTTGATGAGCCGCTGCGACTAATTCTTCTGCTTTTTCTTTTGTTGCCCCTTCAAGATGAACTTCTAAAGTCACGGCTACGCTGAATCCTTCTACCTCATCAGACATTAAGGATACACGCGCACTCACTTCGCTTGGGTAAGTTTCGCCGGCGTTTTCCATTACTAAGCCTAATGCACCGTTGAAGCAAGCACTGTATGCTGCTGCGAATAATTGTTCTGGGTTGGTTGCATTTTCGACACGTTTACCTGGAGCTGTTGTTTTAAAGGCAAAAGAGCGATCTGGTGAAAAGACTTCTCCTTCGCGTCCACCGATACTAGTTACTTTTGTTTCGTAAATTTTCTTCATGATTGAGCCCTCCTAAGGTTTGAGTAAGTGTTTGTAGTTGTTGCATCAAAGAAAAATAATACGTTTCATCCGACGTCAAATCACTTAAACAATGCCCGACCGTTTGCAGCAAGTCCTCTTTCACTTCCTTGGCTTTTGGCGTTAGAGAAATCAATACGCGACGTTCATCATGAAAATCTCGTGTGCGCATCACATATTCTCTTGCTTCTAGGCGTTTGATTAAAGGGGTCAGCGTCCCACTATCCAAAGACAAAATCTCACCCAATTCTGAAACGCTTAAATGGTCTTTTTCATACAAAGCAAGTAGCGTTAAGTATTGCGGATAGGTTAATTCAAAGGGCGCTAAAATCTTACTATATAGGCGATTGAATTCTTTTTGTGCTTGATATAAAGCAAAACACAGTTGATCTTTGACAATTGGTTGGATCATATTCTTTTCCTTTCACATTTACATTGTACACAATTTAATTTCACAAAGCGAATTATTTGCTCAACTATTTTTTCATGATGAGTTGGATGGCTTGGTTGATTTTTGCTTCTCTTTCTTCAGGGTTTTCGCATTCTTCTTCTAAACATTTACGAAAATTTTCAGCCACTAAAAGTCCCATCACACGGTCAATACTAGAACGTGCAGCACTAAGTTGAGTAACGATATCGATACATTCTTTTTCTTCTTCAATCATCTTCAACACACCACGAATTTGGCCTTCAGCTCTTTTTAGGCGATGGGTTAGTTTGGTTTTATCGGTTACTGGCACGATTTCACCTCATTTCAATCTATATACCATACTAGGTACTATACTGAAAAAGTAAAAAATTGTCCAGTCTCATTCAAAATGATTGACAAAAGGTTGGTTATCGATTATAAATACCCTATGAGGTATAAAAAGAAAGGAGCGAGATAGCCATGTTTCATTGGTTTGTCAAAGTACCAAATGTTTCTACAAATGAATTAAAAAGTCGTTTAAATCAAGATGCTGTCCTATTAGATGTGCGTACACCGTCTGAATACCGCAGTGGGCATATCAGAGGCGCCAAAAATGTACCGCTCAATCGCATCTCACAATATGAGGCAAAAGGCAAGCAACCGCATTATATCATTTGCCAATCGGGGATGCGCAGTAAGCAAGCAGCAAAAATATTAGCGAAAAAAGGGCTTCAAGTTTTTAATGTCAAAGGCGGCATGAATGCTTGGACAGATCGCGTGATAGGAGGAAAATAACGTGAAAAAAGTTATTATTGTCGGTGGAGTTGCAGGGGGTATGTCTTGTGCTACTCGGTTAAGAAGGTTAATGGAAGAAGCAGAAATCACTGTTTTTGAAAAGGGGCCGTATGTCTCTTTTGCTAATTGTGGCTTACCCTACCATGTATCTGGAGAAATCGAAAATCGCGAGCAACTTTTAGTACAAACTGCGGATAATTTAAAGAAACGTTTTGCCATCGATGTCCGGGCCAATCATGAAGTCTTAGCCATTGATCGTAAGGCTAAGACCGTTACAGTAAAAAATCAGGAGCAAGTATTTACCCAAGATTATGATGTGTTGGTATTGTCGCCAGGTGCTAAGCCGGTGGTGCCGAACTTTCCAGGTTTAGCTGAGGCGCAAAATGTATTTACTGTCCGTAGCGTGCCAGATATTGATCGGATTATGGCGCATTTGCAACAACAAGCTATCCAACATGTGACCGTGGTAGGGGCGGGTTTTATCGGTTTGGAAATGGTTGAAAATCTTGCCAAACGCCAATTACAAGTGACATTAATTGAAAAAGCCCCTCAAGTATTACCTGCCTTAGATCCGGAAATGGAAACTTTTGTAGAAGAGGAATTAGTTAAAAATGGCGTGAATGTACTGACTAATCAAGGTGTAGCTGGTTTTAGCGAAAAGGGTCGAGAAGTCGTGTTAGAAGATGGTCAAGTGTTGGCTAGCGATTTGACGATTTTAGCGATTGGCGTCCAACCAGAGTCACGTTTGGCAAAAGAGGCCGGCTTGACGCTAGGGCTGCGCGAAGCTATCGTGGTCGATGAAAATTACCGCACCTCAGATCCCGATATTTACGCGATTGGCGATGCGATTTTAGTCACACAACACACTTCTAAGGAACAAACCTTGATTTCACTAGCTTCTCCTGCGAATCGTCAAGGGCGGCAAGTGGCGGATATCATTGCTGGGCTTCCGCGGAAAAATAAAGGCAGTCTAGGTACCGCAATTGTTCGTACGTTTACGATGACAGCGGCCTTTACCGGATTAAATGAGCGTACCTTAAAACGTCTAGGAAAAAACTATCAAGTCGTGCATACGTTAGGCAAACATCATGCCAGCTATTATCCGGCCGCAACCGATATCTTATTGAAATTACTATTTGATCCTAAGACAGGTGAAATCTTTGGGGCCCAAGCAGTTGGGGAAAATGGAGTTGATAAGCGAATCGATGTTTTAGCCACAGCGATTAAAGCAGGACTGACGGTAGAAGATTTACCAGAACTCGAATTGACCTATGCACCGCCATTTGGTTCAGCAAAAGATCCGGTAAATATGATTGGTTATGCTGCTTTGAATCTAATGGAAGGTTTGAGCGAAAATGTGCAGTGGTATGATTTGGCAAATGAGCTAAAAAATGGAGCGAAAATATTAGATGTGCGCAATCCTGCTGAACTAGCAAATGGTAAGTTTACCAATGCTTTGGCTATCCCACTCGATGAATTACGAGCACGTTTGGTTGAACTAGATAAAAATCAGGCGTATATTGTAAGTTGTCACAGTGGTCAACGCAGTTATTTGGCTGAGCGTATCTTGAAACAACACGGCTTTAAGGTCAAAAACTTGGATGGCGCTTATTATTTGTATTCACATGTCAACAAATAGTCACTATCTAAAGACTGCTATTCATCAAAAAATTCACATAGAACTAAAGGAGATAAAATAGATGTACGAAACCATTGATATTCACAAATTTAAAGAACTATTAGGCAAAGAAAGAATAAATTTAATTGATGTGCGTGAAGAAGACGAGTTTATGTTTGGTCACCTGCCACAAGCGGAAAACATGCCTTTGAGTCGTTTCTTAGATTTTGTAGAAGAACTATACGAAGACGAAACTTATTATGTGATCTGTCATTCTGGTGCACGTTCTGCTAATGCCTGTGCGTTTTTGGCCAGCCAAGGCTATCACGTGGTCAATGTTGAAGGCGGTATGGCAGCGTTATAAAATATCATAATCGAATCCTATAAACAACACTTCAATGAGATTATTCACAAATAAAAGTGCGACTATTCAGAGCATTTTTCTATTCTTTTGCACAAAACTTCGGTATAATTAAGATAAGAAAATTTGTTGTTTGAGTCGACAATTTGCGGCTCAATTTGGCTTAATTTCGGAGGATGTGTAAACAAATGGAATTTATTGGTATTTTATGTTTGATTTTAGTGACGACTTCGCTGGCAGCACACATTTGTCGTCGGATAGGTGTTCCTGGAGTGGTTGGGCAATTATTGGTTGGCCTAATTGTGGGAGCAGGTGGACTGAATCTCATTCATTCATCAGAGTTGATTCATATCTTTTCTGAAATCGGGGTTATTTTGTTAATGTTCTTAGCCGGTTTGGAAAGTGATATTGAGCTTTTGAAGAAATATTTTAAACCAGGAATGCTAGTAGCTGTCTTCGGGGTGATTTTCCCCTTGTTACTAGGAGCGGGGGGCGGATTTATCTTCAAATCAACAGCAACAGAGGCCTTTTTCTTTGGGGTTGTGCTCGCGGCGACTTCGGTGAGTATTTCAGTTGAAGTATTAAAAGAACTTCACGCGGTAAATACTAAAGAAGGTTCCACAATTTTAGGGGCTTCGGTGGTAGACGATATTTTAATTGTTTTGGTGTTGAGTATTAGCTTGACTTTCTTAGGCGCCAATCAAGGGAATAACGCATCACTAGGTTTGACCTTGTTGCAAGAATTGGTGTACTTTGGCTTGATTTTCTTGCTCGTTCGTTGGATTGCACCATACTTAATGAAATTATCAGAAAGAATTTACACCACCGCTTCAGTCATTATCATGTCGTTGATTATTTGCTTGGGCATGTCTTATGTCGCTGATTTGGTTGGTTTAAGTTCAGTGATTGGGGCTTTCTTTGCAGGGATTGCAGTTGGCCAAACAAAGGTAAAAGAAAAAGTATTTCTTAATGTTGAAGCAATTGGCTATGCGATTTTTATCCCAGTATTCTTTGTCAATATTGGCTTAGAGGTAGAACTAGCAAGTATTATCAAGCAATTCCCGTTTATTACATTATTTGTCCTAATTGCGGTCATTTCTAAATTGTTTGGTGGCTATCTTGGTTCGAAAATGGCCGGATTTTCCAATAATAGTGCTTGGATGGTCGGAGCAGGGATGATTTCACGTGGAGAGATGGCGCTGATTGTCTTACAAATCGGTCAAACAGGCGGCTTAATTCCTGAAAAATATTTCGCACCAATGGTCATTACGATTTTAATCAGTACCTTGGTGTCGCCATTGATTTTGAAATTCTTCGCGAAAAAAGTTTTAAAACACGCATAACCTTTGCACGGTAGTCTATGAAGTTAGGCTGCCGTGTTTTTATTTATAAATACCTATAAAAAAACTATACAGAAAGCCTGTCAATCAATTTTTAAAATGTCCCAAAATGTTGGCCTTTATTTGTATAATATAGATGTAGCTCTTTATGCAGATACTCTATCGTAGTCTTCGAGCTTTTTATTCTGCATATAGAGATATCGTTTGAAGGATGCCAGTTTCCATGGATGAGATTGAGGTGGAATATACGGGCGTCTTTCTTTTTTCTTTTCTACCACCTCATCAAATGTATCCGATTGTAATTCATGGCTTTCTAATCGTCTTGTATAACAAATTTTATCCGCAATATTTACATAAATTTCTCCGTTAAAAGTTTCTATGACAAGCACCTCTGATCCTCTTGTAAAATATACTTCTTCGCTATTTTTCATCGGTAAATAGAACTCATTGTGATATCGAATGTGGTGCCCATTATTTATTTTTCTATTCGCAACACGTGCTAAGAGGATGTTCTTTTTACTTGGAGTTAGTTTCTCCTCGAATACTGATTCATCATCCGATTGTGCAAATTTACGGTTATATTTTTTAATCCATTCCTTCAAAACTTCATTCGCATTTTCTATTGTTTCTATTCCAGTTAAAGCTAAATCCGCAGCTAATCGGCTCTGTACAGTTCCATTTAAGCGTTCTATTCGACCTTTTGCTTGAGGAATAGAAGTAGATTGAAGCTCGATTCCTAATTGATGACAAGCAAAACCAAATTGTGTATAAGTGTCTTCTTCCACCTGTTTCATGGCTTTAGATTGATAAATGAATACCGTTCGTTTATCTGTCAAAATAGTAGCCGGAATCCCATACTTTAATACGATTTAATATAAGAGGTTATAGTATCCGTTTAATGTCTCCTGAGTGTCAAAATACGCAGCCACAATTTTACCGGAGGCGTCATCTACAGCTAAATGTAAATGGGAGTCAACCTTTCCGAACCAACAATATACGCTAGCGTCCATTTGAATTAATTCACCAAAATATTTTTTTCGAGGACGACTAGGATGAACTTTTTCCGCAGTTTCTAAAATTGATCTGCGGAAGGCAACAACTCCTCCTGCAGAGCCACTCCATTAGCTTCAGCAGTAACCTTTCTTTTTAAACGTTTCTTTATTTCTCGACGTGTTTTCCGATGAGATTTAGGTGATAAAATTCCAGCACTATAAAGAATTTTACGAATAGTTGTATCAGAATACACGATTTGATACCGCTCCTCCAAATGTTCCGTAAAATGAACAAAATTCATTGGAACGGGTAACGCTAGATAGATATTGATGATTTTTTGTTTTACCTCCTGTGGTACCGCATGTTTCACCGATTTATTTCTATTTCGATGGCTAAATGCTTTTTTCCCTCCTTGTGATAAGCATTCAGCAATCGGTTAATATGACGGATAGTTAGGTTAAGTTCTACCGTAGCTCTCTTTTTGGATTTTCTATCTTCACTTACTAATTTAATCACTTTATATTTTTTCAATTCATTCATGTTTAAGATAACCTTCTTCATAGATAGAATTAAATCATTTTGGGACATTTTGTAGTTCTATCTACATAGGACATTATCACATTCGAATAAGACTATATGAAAAAAATAAAAGTAAGGGTTTACAAATAAAAACAAAAGTGTTAGAATAAAGTTCGTAAAATAAAGAACTGAATATCAGTGGATTGTGACTGGGATAAAGGCAGGCAATACCGCAAATGGTTGATGTATATTATATGTATTTACATCAGTTGTTTGGGGTATTTTTTTTATTTTTTAGAATTAAAGGAGGCTAAGGAAGTGAGATACCGTGTGATAAAACCCTTAAATAATAATGTAGCAATTGTCAGAACTGATCAAGAAAATCAAGCAATTGTGATGGGGGCTGGCATCGCATTTCAAAAGAAAAAGGGAGATCTAATCTCTAGTGAAAAAGTAGATAAGATTTTTGTTTTGAAAGATCAAGAAGCACAATTAAATTTCTCGACATTACTGAAAGAAATCCCTTTAGATTTTATTACAACAACTTATGAAATCATTGAAAATGGAATTAGTCGTTATCAATATTACGTACAGGACTATCTGTATGTTACTTTAACAGACCATATTTACTGGAGTTATCAGCATTTAAAAAATGATGAATATGTTGAAAGTAAGTTGCCTTCTATGCAAATGCAATATCCAGTTGAATATGAGATTGCAATAGACGCAATTCAAATAATTCAAAAGCGTTTATGGATAAAATTTCCTGAAGATGAGCAAACTAGAATCGCCTTACATTTTATTAATGCAAAGAAACAAGGAGATAGTATAACTGAAATTCATCAAGAAAAGAAAAATGAGCTAATTATTAAGATTAAGGATTTTTTAGAAGATAATAAAGTATTTCGTACTAAGAGCAATCAAAATTTTTATGATCGGTTGATGATTCATTTATCTTATTTTATTGATCGTATTGAAGAGAATTGCCAGCAATCAGATGATTTTATTGAACAACTAGACCGAAGCTTGAAACAGGATTATCCTAAAGCTTATCAATTAAGTACTCAGCTATTTGCTTTAATCCAACACCAGTACAATAAAGAATTGAGCAGTAATGAAATGATTTATTTAACGATTCATATTCAAAGATTACTTTAAGGAAAGAAGGAATTTCAATGAAAACTTTACCAGACGATTTTATTTTTGGTGGCGCAACAGCAGCTTATCAAGCAGAAGGAGCAACTAGGGAAGGAGGTAAGGGGGAAGTAGCCTGGGATGAATTTTTATCTAAACAGGGACGATTTTTACCAGATCCTGCTAGTGATTTTTATCATCAATATGCAACAGATATCGCTTTGTGTCAAAAATTTGGTATTAACGGCTTACGTTTATCGATTGCTTGGAGTCGTATTTTTCCAGAAGGTGTCGGAAAAGTCAATCAAGAAGGAGTTGATTTTTACCATCGTGTATTTGCAGAATGTAAAAAGAGAGGGGTATTACCATTTGTTACCTTACATCACTTTGACACTCCTAAACCGTTATTTGATCAAGGAGATTTTTTAAACCGTAAAACAATTGATGCGTTTGTGGAGTATGCTAAGTTTTGTTTCGAGGAATTCTCTGAGGTACGTTACTGGAGTACTTTTAATGAAATTTACCCAGTAGCTACGAATCAATATTTATTAGGGGTCTTTCCACCAGGCATTAAGTATGACCTATCAAAGGTAATTACTTGTCTTCACCAAATGATGTATGCACATGCACGAGTAGTAAATTTATTTAAGGAGAATGGCTATCCTGGCGAAATAGGCGTTGTCCATTCATTAGAAACTAAGTACCCAGCAAGTGGTTCTAAGTTAGACGAGCATGCAGCATTTTTGGATGATGCTTTATCCATTCGCTTTTTATTAGATGCAACCTATCTAGGTTATTATTCAAAAGAAACACTTTCAGCTTTAGATGAAATTGCTCAAACTAATCATTTTAGTTATCAGTTTGATGAAACGGATTTTATTGAAATGAAAAAGGCAGCCCAAAGGAATGACTTTTTAGGAATTAATCATTATCAATGTCACTTTGTTGAATCCTTTGAAGGAGAAAGTGCAATTCATCATAATGGAACAGGAGAGAAAGGAACTTCGGTTTACCAAGTAAAAGGTATTGGCCGCCGAATATATAAAGAAGGAATTCCAAGAACAGATTGGGATTGGTTGATTTATCCAAAAGGGTTATATGATTTATTGCTTCGGATTAGGCATGATTATCCACATTATCAAAAAATCTATATTACTGAAAATGGAATGGGATATAAAGACCAATTTGAAGACGGAGTAATTTTAGATGAGCCTAGAATTGAGTACTTGAAGGTTTATTTAGAAGCATTAAGTGATGCAATTGATGCCGGTGTAAATGTGAAGGGATATTTCTTATGGTCATTGATGGATTTATTTTCTTGGACAAATGGGTATAACAAACGATATGGGTTATTTTATGTTGATTTTGATACGCAAAAACGTTATCCAAAGGCATCTGCTTATTGGTATAAACGTTTGAGTGAAACAAAATGTATTAATTAGTGCTAGGAGCGAGATTGATGAAAAAAGATGAGTTACAAATGCTAGGGTTTGAGATTGTAGCCTATTCTGGAGATGCAAGAAGTACATTGTTAAATTTGTTAAAGGAGGTTAGATCAGGTAATTTTGATAATGTAGATTCTGCATTACAAGAAGCTGAAAATAATTTAGCGAAGGCTCACAACGCTCAAACAAAAATTTTAGCCCAAGAAGCTTCGGGTGAGGACTTGGAATTAGGTTTTATTTTTATTCATGGACAAGATCATTTAATGACAACGTTGTTATTAAAAGAATTAATTGTTGATTTTATTACATTATATAAAAAACAAAATAAGAGTTAAATATTAAGAGGTAATTAAAAGACATGAAAGGGTAGGGGTAGTTTACAGACTACCCCAAGAAGGAGTGAAATATAATGAATGGATTGATTAAACAAATTGAAAAAGGAAAACCATTTTTTGAGAAACTCTCACGAAATATTTATTTAGGTGCAGTGAGAGATGGATTCTTAACAGCAATGCCAGCTATTTTATTTTCAAGTATTTTTATTTTGATTGTAGCTGTGCCTGAAATATTTGGTTTTAATTGGCCTGACGCAGTTTCTACTTGGTTGTGGAAGGTTTATGGATATTCTATGGGAGTTGTAGGGTTATTAGTTTCTGCAACTGCTGCGCGTTGTTTAGCTGAGTCGATGAATCGTAAGTTACCTAAAAATAAAGTGATTAATACTACTTCAGTTATGTTAGCTTCAATCGTTAGTTTCCTTTTGTTGAGCGTTACTCAAGTTGATGGTAATTTTTCTACTACTTATATGGGAACAAAAGGTTTATTAGCTTCTTTTGTAGCCGCTTTCATAACAGTGAACATGTATAAATTATGCGTATTGAAAGACATTACCATTAAAATGCCAAAGGAAGTACCTGGAACGATTTCCCAAACATTTCGAGACATTTTTCCTTTTTCTTTTGCAGTAATGGCAGCGGTTGTTTTAGATTTATTGGTGCACTATATCTTTAATATGTCGTTTGCCGAAGCAATCATTATGCTATTGCAGCCTTTATTTACTGCTGCTGATGGTTATTTAGGCATTGCGATTATTTGGGGAGCAATGGCATTATTCTGGTTTGTTGGTGTTCATGGTCCTTCTATTGTTGAACCGGCAATTGCTGCAATTATTTATGCTAATGTTGAAACGAATTTAAAATTATTCCAAGAAGGACAACATGCAGCTAACGTTTTAACTGTTGGTTTAGGAAATTTCGTAGGTACGATGGGAGGAACTGGTGCTACTTTAGTTGTTCCATATATTCTACTATTGTTTGCTAAATCTAAACAGTTAAAAGCAGTAGGGAAGGCTTCATTTATTCCGGTTAGTTTTGCAGTAAATGAACCTTTATTATTTGCCGCACCAATTATTTTAAATCCATATTTCTTTGTGCCATTTTTATTGACACCGATGGTTAATGTATGTATTTTTAAATTTTTTGTTGATGTTTTAGATATGAATAGTTTCATGTATGTTTTGCCTTGGGCTACCCCTGCACCAATTGGTTTGATTTTAGGAACAGGTATGGGTGTATTATCGATTATATTAGCTTTAGTGTTAATTGCTGTAGACTTCGTTATCTATTTGCCATTTTGTAAGGCATACGATGATTTATTAGTAGAACAAGAAAGTATTCGTGCTAAAGAAGAAAGTCAAGCAACAGAAGCAATTGAGACTCCAGCTATTACTCACCAAACTACCAAAGATCCTGAATCAATACCAACTCCATCATTAGTCACTGATAAAGAAATTAATGTTTTGGTCTTATGTGCGGGTGCAGGGACCAGTGCAATGTTGGCTAACGCGTTAACTGAAGGAGCTGAAGCTTATCATCAACCAATTCATGCCCAAGCTGGAGCGTATGGTTCTCACTATGATATTATGCAAGATTATGACATGGTTGTTCTAGCACCACAAGTCAATTCATATTATGAAGATATCAAGGCTGATACAGATCGTTTAGGTATTAAACTTATTGCAACTAAGGGAGCAGAATATATTGGATTGACAAGAAATCCTAAGGCAGCTATTGATTTTGTTTTAGCACAATTCTAACTACTCGTAATCGAAAAACGGGATAGTAAAGATTTGATATTGTTATATGACATAATAAATTAACTATTCCGTTTTTTTTATTACGCAATTAAGAAAAGAGGATTCGATTGAAGAAAAAATGATGATTTACTAAAAAAATCAATGCTAGATAATGGACAATTTGAAAAGGATTTACAAGGTTACCAAATTGATGAAGCTGATTATTTCAACATTGTCACTAGTGATAGCAAAACTGGTAAAGCTTCACATTATTATCGTAAAGATGGGGCACTCTCTGCAACGATAAGTACTTCTTTAAATTTAACTCCCTCCAGGTACTTATCGGTTTTTAGTTAGTGCGCAAGGTTCTCAGGAAAGTCAAATTAAGTTGGTTGCTAAGCAAAAGAATAACCAACAAATATTAATGCAAGGTAAGGGCACTCCGTTGACTGGATGGATGAACTGGCAAACACCGGAAATGGAGTTTGAATTAACGAAAAGTACTACCGTTGATTTAAACGTTTTGCTAAGTGGAACAGCCGGCTGTTGGGGAACTATGGATAATTGAATTTTAGTCCAAACAAAGGCAGCTAAACCAGATTCATTAATTGCACCAGAGACAGAAAGAGATACGGTAGATTTGCCAACATCAATTATAACAACACGTGATCAATTGCTTGAAAAAATAAAATCTCGTCTACAGTTAGTAAAGCAAATATCAAGTGCAGATTATCAAGTGAAAAGCTATTTAAACTTGCAGAATGTTTTAGAGCAACTTCCTAATTCATTTGAGGGTGAGACAATAGATCAATTAGAAAAACAATTAACTATGTTAGAGGAAGAATTACTAAATCTGAGTGAAATAAAAAATCCATTAGTCAATATCCAAACAGCTGAGTCTGGAAAAATATTTAGGTTATATCACAAAAAAGTGGACAGCATTTATATACATTTAGCGTTGTAGAACGTGAAAGATTACTAAAACTAGGATGGCAGTTTGAGGGTGTTGCTTGGCAAATTGCTAATGAAGGGAACCCAATTATTCGCTTGTATAATCCTTTTTCAGGTGAACATTTCTATTCATCTAGTCAAGTTGAAATTGACAAACTAGTTTCTATAGGTTGGAAAAATGAAGGATGCATTGGTGGGTCGGTAGATAAAAAAATCGGCAATCCTGTTTATCGTTTTTATTACCGCTTAGCTAATGGTAGCTATACACATTTCTTTACTGCTAATCAGCTTGAAGCTAATCTTTTGAAAAAGATTGCATTCTATGAAGGATTAGCATTTTATACAATATAGAAATTAAAAAAATTATATAGCAAATTATCCAAAAAGCCTTAATGATGAATCTTAGAGAAGGAAACTCATTGAGGTTTTTTTGATTAAAAAATATTTTAAAATTAATCAGAAATTTCAGTTAATAAAAATGGGATTTTTTTGAAGATAAGACTATAAGTAGTAGTGCTAATGATGCTAACCCAATGATTATATTTTTGAATAGGAATACAAAAATATATAAACAGAGAGAAACTGAATATATAATCAAAATCAAACATTTTTTGTTCGAAATGTGTTGATTTTTGTTTCTAGATGTTTTATTATGTTTGTGTAAATAAAAATAAATGAACGGAGATAATAATTATGAAAATATTTATTGCTGCAGATAAGGATGGGTTTAGTTTGAAAAATCAGATCGTTTCCTTTGTTAATCAAGCTTTTGTAAGTGATGAAATGATTGATTTAAATCCTAAACCAGCTATTGATTTTATTGAAGGAACATTAAATCTAACCGAACATCTTCAAACAAATCCAGATGCTTTAGGTATTATGATAGATGGTTATGGTGTGGGTAGTTTTATGGTTGCGTGTAAGGTAAAAGGAATGGTGGTTGCTGAGGTTTCTGATGAGCGTTCAGCTTATATGACTAGAGAACACAATAATGCACGTATGATTACTTTAGGTTCTCAGATTGTAGGCAGTAAGTTGGCAGAAAATATTGTAAAAGAATTCTTATCTGCTAAATATGCAGCTGGTCGTCATCAAATTCGTGTAGATATGTTAAATAAAATGGCTTGATAGAATGGAGGAGATACATATGAAAATCGCAATAGGCTGTGATCACATTGTGACAGATACAAAGATTGCATTATCGGATTATTTAAAATCGAAAGGCTATGAGGTATTAGATGTAGGAACTTATGATTTTACACGAACTCATTATCCAATTTTTGGGAAAAAAGTAGGAGAAGCAGTAGCATCTAAACAGGCAGATTTAGGGGTATGTATTTGCGGGACAGGTGTTGGTATTAATAATGCAGTTAATAAGGTAAAAGGTATACGTGGCGCACTAGTTCGAGACATGACTAGCGCGATTTATGCAAAGGAATTTCTTAATGCTAATGTAATTGGGTTTGGTGGAAAAATTATCGGCGAATTTTTATTGTGTGATATTGTAGAAGCGTTTATTCAAACAAAATATAAACCAACTAATGAAAATAAAAAATTGATTCAGAAAATTGATGACTTAATTGTTGAGGATATGAATCAAAAATCACCTGATTTCTTCGATGAATTTATTTTGAGATGGAAACAGGGGTATTATCATGATTAAAATTAAACCTATTTTAACTGTGACTATGAATCCTTCTGTGGATATTGTTTACCAGCTTGATAGTTTAGAGTTAGATACTACCAATCGTGTAAATTATGTATACAAAACTGCCGGTGGAAAAGGCTTGAATGTCTCTCGTGTTTTACATCAACTATGTGTTCCGGTTTTGGCAACAGGAATGGTTGGAGGGGTTTTGGGAGAATTTATCACTCGTCAATTAGATGAGATTTGTATGCCTCATAATTTTTTATCAATTTCTAGTCCGACGCGAAATTGTATTGCTATATTACATGATGGTAAACAAACAGAGATTTTAGAACCAGGTCCTACATTGACAAAAGCAGAATATACGAATTTTATTCAACATTTTTCTAATCTATTACTTGAAACGCAGATAGTTTGTATCTCAGGCAGTTTAGCTAAAGGAGTTCCTAATACCTACTATATCGACTTAATTAAGCTTTGTCGTCAAAATAATATTCCTTGTTTACTTGATTGCTCTAATGAAGCTTTATTAAATGTATTGAACTCTTCGGTTAAACCGACTCTAATTAAACCAAATTTAATGGAGTTAAGTCGAGTTGTTCAACAATCATTTACTGATAATCTAGAAAGAGAGTTGGTACATGTTTTGAATCAGCCACTTTTTTCTGGAATCGAATGGATTATCGTTTCGCTAGGATCTGATGGTGCAATAGCTAAGCACAATGATATATTCTATCGTGTTGAAATTCCATCAATAGATGTAATTAATCCGGTTGGTTCAGGAGATGCAACCATAGCAGGCTTAGCTTATGGACTTGCAAAGCAGTTAACAGATGAAGAAATCCTAATTTTTGGAAATGTTTGTGGAATGTTGAATGCTCAAGAAAATGAGACAGGAAAAATAAATATAAAAAATTTACCTAATTTAAGGGAACAAATCCGAGTAATAAAGATTAATTAAACATGGAGTTGAATAATATGGTTGATCAAAAAAAACAAAAACATATGCAGAAATTAATTAATAAAGATGGAATTATTGCGGCATTAGCGATTGATCAGCGTGGTGCTTTGAAAAAAATGATGGGAAAATATCAAGAAACTTCTGTTGAAAAAGAACAAATTGAACATTTTAAATCCTTAGTGTCTGAGGAACTAACCATTGCTGCCTCTTCTATTTTACTAGATCCAGAATTCGGTTTATCAGCAGCAAAACGGCGTTCAGCTGATACGGGATTATTATTAGCATACGAAAAAACAGGTTATGATACAACAGTTCCTGGACGATTACCAGATTTATTGGCTAATTGGTCTGTGAAACGTTTAAAAGAAGAAGGTGCAGATGCGGTCAAATTTTTGCTATATTATGACGTTGATGAATCCAAAGAAATTAACGATCAAAAACGCGCTTTTGTAGAACGTATTGGTAGTGAATGCCAAGCTGAGGGGTTGCCATTTTATTTGGAATTACTAAGTTATGATTCTCAAATACATGACAATCAGTCTATGGAATTCGCGAGGATAAAGCCACGTAAGGTGATTGAGATGATGAGAGAGTTCTCTAATCCACGTTATCAAGTTGATGTGTTAAAAGTTGAAGTACCGGTCAATATGAAATATGTTGAGGGGTATACAACAAGTGAATTTGTTTACACCAAGGAAGAGGCAATGAGCTATTTTAAAGAACAAAGTCAAGTAGCACAATTACCGTTTATCTTTTTAAGCGCTGGTGTTAACGCAGAACTTTTCCAAGAAACGCTGCGATTAGCTAAGCAAGCTGGTTCGAAATTCAATGGAGTATTGTGTGGTCGAGCTACATGGGCAGCTGGTGTTGAAGTATTCATCAGAGAAGGTGAGGCGGCAACTAAACAATGGTTACGTACAGTCGGTTTAAATAATATTCAAGACTTAAACGAGACTCTTCTACGAACAGCTACACCAATTGTTTTTGATGAGTATTAAGTAATGAGGGATATTATACTAGATAAGAAATATGAATACGAACATAGATTTTTCCTAAATATTGTTTTATTTATTGCAAATAATTGAAAAAAATTATTAAGAGTAAATATTTTAGGTAAATGTCAAATGACATGTTTTATTTATCATTGAGCAGTGAACGAATTCTAAATATTATTTCGTTCATTGCTTTTTATTTTTGTTAGTTTTTGTTTAAAAATAGTTATAAATATCGTAAAATAGACATAATGAATAGTATTTTACAAAAAATAAATATGATATTTGGAGGAGAAAATAAGTTGTTAAAAGAGGAACGCCATCTGCAAATATTAAATATTGTAGATGCAAATGGAACGGCTAGAGTTAGTGATATAATGGCACAATTACATGTTTCTGACATGACTATTCGTCGGGATTTAATGGAGTTAGAAGAACAAGGCAAGCTAGAGAGGGTCCATGGAGGTGCCAAAAGCTTGCATTTATTTAGATCACATGAACTAAGTCACGGGGATAAACAAATTATTAACATTGAACAAAAACAAACGATTGCGACAAAAGCCACTACACTTTTAAAATCGGGACAGACTATTTTTTTAGGACCAGGAACGACTATTGAGATTTTTGCTAATATGATTGAAGATGACTCTATTCGTATCGTAACGAATTGCTTGCCTATTTTTGAAAAGTTGACACAACGTTTACCTAGAATGAAGGTATATTTGCTAGGAGGGGAAATTCGTTCAACTACGATGTCTTTTTTCGGCGATTTGACTAATAAAATGTTGACAGATATGCATTTTCATCAAGCTTTTATTAGTTCAAATGGCTTAAGAAATAATCAAATTATGACCTCAACAGTAGAAGAGGGATGTACACAGGCGCTAGCTTTAAATAATTCTGTTGAGCGCTATCTATTGATGGATGATTCAAAAATAGGTCAAGAGGATTTTTATGCTTATTATTCATTGAAAGACTTAACTACAATGATTACCAACGACACACAAACTGAGAAAATTATTTCCTTAGAAAAATATATTCCGATATTTTAGTGATAGGATTATTTTGTCAATTCTAACTTTATTTATTAATGATAAGCCAAAATAAAGATATGATAATATAAACTTATGATTTTCTTACATGAATAAATGTGGTAATTATCTCATCGGAGTGTTTTTAAGCAAACAATTAAAAACAGAACAAGTTAGAAAAGTGTATCAAGTAGTCATTTTACTTGTAGTACTTATTAATGTGTATAATGGTGTTCAGCTAATTTGAATTATTCAGAGAGAAGATTCATGCCAATAGTGAATTTTCTCTCTTTATTTTTTCTATTATGTTTTATAAGATAGTCAAAGTGTAGTATGATTAACTTGTAATACAAGATAGTAGGTGAGAAAATGACAGGCAAAATCGATTCGCAGCTATTAAAAGGTGTGCTAACTGGCTGTATTTTGCAATTATTAACACAAGAAGAACTTTATGGCTATACCTTGAGTGAGCGTTTGGCGGACAATGGTTTCAGCGATATTTCCAATGGTACGATTTATCCATTATTGCTATCAATGGAGAAAAAAGGTTGGATTACAGGGCAAATGCGTGAATCAGAATCCGGCCCCAAACGTAAATATTATTCGGTCACGCCAGACGGACAAGCAGCATTACGACATTTCAAAAACCAGTGGCAGTTACTCAGGCAAAATGTTAATCAAGTGATGGGTGGTGTAGAAGATGAGTAATCTAATCAAAGAAAATGCAAATTTACAAAAGCAACTTCAAGGTGCCAATAAGCAATAATATGAGGATTTGCTCGGGTATGTTCGCTTGAATAGTATGGGAAAAAACGAACGTCAGACGGAAGAAATGTTGCTCGGTATTTTGCAAGATATTTTAGAAGCGCAAGAAAATGGCGTGTCTGCTCAAGATTATTTTGGCAAAGCTCCCCAACCGATTGCCGATGAATTGCTCAAACAGCTTCCAAATGATGCAAAACAAATGGTTAAAATCAGTCTATTAGCGGTACTGACCTATTTTGCGGTAGTATTTAGCGGAAGTTATTTTGTATCCCTTTTTCAACCAGGTACGCCACAGCTAATAGATGTAGGAAGATATATGATTGCTAGTTTGGTTGCGGGAATTTCAACCTTTTTTATTTTATGGCTACTTGGGAAAAACTATGGTCAGAAAAATAATTGGAAAATGTTAGTTACAATAGGCGGGATATTTGTTATCAACTGTCTTTTGTTTGTTTTCGTTCGTACGCCTTGGGTCATTCTACTTTCTCGTTAGATGGCAACTGTACTCGCAATGATTTTAGCTGTAAGCGTGTATCTTCTGGGTAGGGAGAAAAATTAACATTTCGGAGGTGACCATGGTAAAAAAGAAACGTAAAAAATTTTGTGTACGTGTCCGCTGCTTGAATCGGAGAAGTTATCAGTTTCCTTTACCTAATGATTTGCAAAAGGCGATGTGGCAATATAAGACTGAAAATCCTACAAATTGGTTTGATTTATTATCACAAGCATTGATTAATATTCCGACAAAAGAATATCGCGAAAACTATCAGCCGCCAATGACTGTCACTTTGGTGGAAAAAATATTTATTACTGCAAATTACGATCGTGTCGCAACTCGTGGACAATTTGTGACTAAGGATAATTGGCAAAGAAATGATTTGTCTCGCCATTGGAATAATATTCGCTTTTTACAACATGATTATCCGCTGATGACGAAATTGCGCATCTTCTTGGTCTATCTGATATGGATGACAAAGTTGCATATACGCTCAATAAAATAGAATAACAAATAAAACAGCACGCAGAAAGTAAAATCTACGTGCTGTTTTTTGACTCTTTATTTAACGTCCACCTTTGGGATGCAGGCAGTGGGTCGCCTCCTTTAATTTCTAAATAAATTGTATCATCAATGCTATTTGAGGTCAAAAAGAAATCATTGTGTAGTGAGATGATTGGAATTCGTCGAGTTATTCAAATAACTTATATTGATTGCGGTGAAAAAGATTTAAAGGAATAAAAAAATATCACAAAAAACTTATTATTGGGATAAAGAGTTTATCATCAATCATTCATATGTCTAAGTTAAAAAATTATCACTTATTAACCGCTGATGAAATCCGTGATTGAAATGCGTAATTGACGAAGACTATAGTTGTCTTTTCATAAACATCAGATGAATAATTAATTGAAAATACTTATTTCCGTCATTTTAGGATTTTTTTAAAGAAAATGTTTACAAAATCACCTATAAATGGTATGATGATTTCGGAAGCGGTTACAGACTTTCTTACTATTTAGGAGGAGCATACTGTGAACGAAAAAAGTGAAAAAGCGATTGTTAATGAACATGTCACCTATAATAGAGCGAAGTTATGGCAAATTATTTTGTTTGCTTTTAATAATGCGTCTACCAATATTTATTTAGTAACCTTTAGTTTTATTACGTACTTTTCAACTGGTATCTTAGGGTTAGCAGCTATCTTTGTCAGCCAATTAATGGGTTATATCCGTATTTTTGATGGTTTTATTGACCCGGCTATTGGGATATTAATCGATAAGACAGATACAAAATTCGGAAAATATCGTCCTATCTTGGTGTTAGGGAATGTCATCACTGCGCTATCATTTGTTTTCTTATTTAATATTCATCATTTTGGTAAAGGGATGACGATTCCATTATTTGTTATTGCCCTAATTATCCATAAGATTGGGTATTCTTTACAACAAACCATTACAAAAGCCGGACAAGCTGCCTTAACAAACGATCCTGAACAACGTCCATTGTTTAATATTTTTGATGGTATCATGAGTGCAATTATATTTTCAGGTAGTCAAATTGTCATTTCAGGCTATTTAGTTCCTAAACACCAAGGATTTACGGAGGGGTTCTTCAAAGAATTAATCACTTTGGTAATTAGTATTTCAGCAGTTTTAGCTATTTTAGCCATTATTGGAATTTGGCAAAAGGATAATAAGAAATATTTTGGTTTAGGAGAAGAAAAGACGCAAAAAACGTCGATGAAAGATTACTGGAAAGTACTAAAAGGGAATCGTCCATTGCAAGTATTGTCTTTATCAGCAGCCTTTGTTAAGTTTAATTCTACCATTTTGGGCGATTCTGTTGTTACCGTAATGTTATTTGGTATTTTGTTCGGTAACTATGCTTTATCTGGTGCAATTTCCGCTTTGATGATTATTCCTAACATATTAGTAACGACTTTTAGTGCAAGTTATGCTCGTAAGAAAGGATTGCGTAGTGCTTATATTCTTTCATTACAAGTGGGTACGATTGCGATGATTGCGATGGGGGGCTTACTCTACTTTGGCCAACCAGGTAGTGTGAATTTGAAATCAATGAGTTTATATGCGGTGCTATTTTTAGTTTTATACGCAATTGGTCGTTACTTCAGTACTACACCATCTAGCTTAGTATTAACAATGGGGGCTGATATTTCTGACTATGAAACCTCTGTATCTGGTCGGTATATTTCAGGGATGATTGGGACGATTTTCTCTTTAACAGACTCTGTGGCATCTTCATTTGCACCAATGGTTGTCGGATGGGTCTTAGCAGGAATTGGATTTGCCCATGAATACCCTACTGTTAAAACACCTCTATCTGGGGATTTAAAATTTGCGACAATTCTATTATTTGCGATTATCCCAGTCGTTTTATCCTTACTCGCTTTATTCTTAATGCGCTTTTATAAATTAGACCGAGAAACAATGGTCCAAATTCAAGAAAAAATTCATGTGATGAAAGCTGCAAAAGACGTAGAACGTGTACGAGATATCGCAAAGAACGTTCCTCTTTCTGATATGGATTATGTAGATATTTCTAAGTATCCAGTGCAAGAAGAAAACGAAGATAAATAATAATTTAGTATGAGAGGGTGTGACTGATTCTGTTGCATCCTTTTTCAATAATGAGAGGAGAATATATTATGTTATATCCAAAGAATACAAAAACTAGAACAAGTATCGACTTAAATGGTGTTTGGAATTTTCAATTAGGAGAACATTTTGCAGAAAAAAGGCTAGAGGGTAAAGAAGTGATGGTTGTACCTTCGTCATTTAATGATGTGATTGTCGATAATGATAAGCGAAATTATATTGGCGATTTTTGGTATGAACGTCAAATAGCCGTTCCCGATGTTGATGAAAATCAAGAGCTCGTTTTGCGATTTGGCTCAGTGACGCATCGGGCAACGGTATATGTGGAAGGATACCAAATTGGTGAACATATTGGGGGCTTCACTCCGTTTGAATGTGTGATTCCTGCTAAACTTTACGATGGGAAGAGCCATTTACGTGTGACCATCCAAGCAAATAATAAACTTGATTTTTCGACCCTTCCAGTGGGAAATTATGTAGAAGAGAAACAAGTGGATGGGACCATTCGAAGCAAGGTTTATGAAAATTTTGACTTCTTTAACTATGCAGGGATACATCGACCAGTGAAATTAATCATCAGACCAAAAACGCATTTACAAGACATTACGATTTTTAGTGATTTATCAGATGATTTATCGGAGGCTACTGTTCATTTTGAGTATCAAATTGAGGGAGATTACGATGAGTTGAAGATTGATATTATCGATGAAATGGGACAAGTAGTAGCTGAAATGGAAAATAATCAAGCAATCATTTCTGATGTGCATCTTTGGGAAGTTTTGAATGCATACTTGTATACTGCACGAATTCACATAATCAAATCAGGGAAGACGATTGATTGTTATGAAGAAGAGTTTGGTATACGAAAAGTTCGAGTAGCTAATGGACAATTTTTGATTAATGAAAAGCCATTTTATTTTAAAGGATTTGGAAAGCATGAGGATACTTATATTAACGGAAGAGGTCTAAATGAAGCAGCAAATTTAATGGATTTAAATTTATTAAAAGAAATTGGGGCAAATTCATTTAGAACTTCGCATTATCCTTATTCAGAAGAAATGATGCGTTTAGCAGATCGGCTAGGGATTGTTGTGATTGATGAGGTGCCAGCTGTTGGTTTATTCCAAAACTTTAATGCAGCATTGGATTTGATGAATCAAACTACGGCTAAGGGGAATACTTGGGATAATATGGAAACGCATCAAGCACATGAACAAGTGATTCGCGAATTGGTCGCTCGCGATAAAAACTATGCTTGTGTGGTCATGTGGGTTGTAGCTAACGAACCAGCCTCTCATGAAAAAGGTGCTAAAGACTATTTTGAGCCTTTAATAAAACTTTATAAAACTTTGGATCCGCAACAACGTCCAGTAACGTTAGTGAATATTATGAATGCAGGGCCTCACGAAGATGAAGTAGCAGACTTACTAGATGTTCTTTGTTTGAATCGTTACTATGGATGGTATAAAAATCATGGAGATTTAGCAAAAGCTGAAGTTGGCTTACGAGAAGAATTGTTAGCGTGGCAGAAAAAATATCCAGAAAAGCCAATCGTGATGACTGAATATGGTGCGGATACTTTACCAGGTTTGCATTCGATGTGGGAGATTCCTTATACTGAAGAATATCAGATGGATTACTATGAAATGAGTCATAAAGTTTTTGATGAAATTCCTCATCTAGTAGGAGAGCAAGTTTGGAATTTCGCTGATTTTGAAACTAATGTGATGTTAATACGAGTGAAAGGCAACCATAAAGGATTGTTTTCTAGAAATCGAGAACCTAAGCAAGTGGTGCGCAGTTTTAAAAAACGTTGGACTGAGATTCCTAACTATGGCTATAAACAATAAAAGGTTTACATGGTATAATAAACCCAAAGAAAAGAAGGTGGGGGAATTATGTCAAAATCATTAGTAGAGCAAACAACTGACCGCCTATTAGATTTAATTAAGGAAAAAGACTATCAAGTAGGCGATAAGCTAATGAATGAGTATGAGTTAGCTGAAGCATTGGATGTCAGTCGTAGTACCATCCGCGAAGCTGTTCGTAGTTTAGCTACTCGCAATGTTTTAGAAGTAAGACAGGGATCCGGTACCTATATAAGCCCCAAAAAAGGTGTATCAGAAGATCCGTTGGGTTTTTCGCTTGTCAAAGATGTAGCTAAATTGACCGCTGATTTGTTTGAATTACGTTATTTATTAGAACCTAGAATTGCGGAATTAGTGGCGAAACGTGCAACTGCAGAAGAAGTGGCACAACTAGAAAAGATTGTTTTTGAAATTGAGTCGGCAATTGAACGGGAAGATCCTAAACATTTAGAACTAGATGTCGAGTTTCACTCAATGTTAGCGCGAATGAGTGGAAATATTGCAATGGATAATTTGCTGCCGGTCATTAATCAGTCTATTCATTTGATTAATGCGAATTACACAACACGTAAGATGAAAAGTGATACCCTTCATTCTCATCGTCGCATTTTAAAAGCCATCCAAGAAAAAGATCCTGTTACTGCGTATGATGAAATGATGTTTCACATGCTTTCGGTTAAGAATAATGCATTTTCATCTGATGAATATTTGTAAAAAGAGCGGAAAAAGAGAAAATCCGCTCTTTTTTTGCCTAATTTATTGACAAATCATCTGATGAATTGTATAGTTAAATTGTAAATCGCTTCCAATGAAAATAAAACAAAGAGAAAGGACGGTCCGCATGACTTTTAACGATGAAAATTTTATGTTGAAAAATGAACCTGCAAAAAGGCTCTATCAAAAAGTCAAAGATCAACCTATTTTTGATTTTCACTGTCATTTGAGTCCAAAAGAAATTTATGAAGATCAAGTATTTGAAGATATTGTTGATTTATGGCTGGGAGGAGACCATTATAAGTGGCGTTTGATGCGAGCGTATGGCGTTCCTGAAAAAGAGATTACCGGCCCTAGTGATAAATTAACCAAATTCAAAGCCTGGGCGAAAACAGTCAGTCATGCTTATGGCAATCCACTTTATCACTGGAGTCACTTGGAGTTAAAAAATGTTTTTGGCATCACTGATTTATTAACAGAAGAAAATGCTGAAGAGATGTATCACAAGTTAAATCAGATTATTCATGACAAGAAATTGAGTCCAAGAAAATTAATCCAAATGAGCAAGGTGAATTTTATTGGAACAACAGACCATCCACTAGACGATTTAGTGTGGCATGAAAAAATCATGCAAGATATAGATTTTCATGTTGAAGTTGCACCGACTTTCAGGCCTGATGAAGTTTTTGTTGAGCATACCAATTTTAATGAATTTATTTCGCGACTAGCTGAGGTAACCAACCAGAAGATTCATAGTTTTAGCGATGTCTTGTCTGCTTTAGAAGAACGCGTGAAATACTTTGTTGAACATGGGTGTAAAGCGAGCGATATTAGTTTTGGAGAAGTGGTATTTGAAAAGGTCAGTCAAGTACAATGTGACGAAATTCTAAAAAAACGTTTGGCCAATCAGTATTTAACGCCATTAGAAGTGAGACAGTGGCAAAGTGCAATATTTAAAGAGCTATGCCGTTTATATCATCAATATGGTTTAGTCACTCAAGTCCATTTTGGTGCCCTTCGCAATAATCATACGCAATTATATTCTAAGATTGGTCCAGATTGTGGCGTTGATTCGATGGGGGAACAAATGTATTTGACACAGAATCTAAATCTATTATTAGATGATTACGCTCGAAGCAATCAGTTACCTAAGATGATTTGGTATAATTTAAATCCGATTTATAATATCCCGCTAGCCAATACTTTAGCGAATTTCCAAGTGAATAATCATGGTATAAAAAGTCAATTGCAATATGGGGCGGCTTGGTGGTTTGCGGATACAAAATTAGGCATGATAAATCAAATGGAGACACTTGCAGAACAAGGGATGCTCGCAAACTTTGTCGGGATGTTAACAGATTCAAGAAGTTTCTTGTCCTATCAACGTCATGATTATTTTAGAAGAATTTTATGTACACTTGTTGGTACTTGGATTGAAGAAGAGGAAGTGCCAGCAGATTTTGAAAAATTAGGTCAGTTTGTAGCCGATATTTGTTATGATAATGCGCTACATTTTTTCAAGGGGGAAGTTTAGAATGCAGATGACATTTAGATGGTATGGTAAAGACGATCCAGTAACGCTAGAAAATATTCGCCAAATACCTGGAATGGAAGGAATTGTTTCGGCGATTTATGATATTCCAGTCGGCGAAGTTTGGCCACAAGAGAGAATCCATACTTTAAAAGAAGAAGTGGAATCTCATGGGCTAAAATTATCAGTGATTGAAAGTGTACCCGTTCATGAAGATATTAAATTAGGCCGTCCGACACGTGAACGCTTGATTGATAATTATAAGCAAACGATTCGCAATCTTGCAGCGGAAGATATTCGAATTATTTGTTATAACTTTATGCCCGTATTTGACTGGACTAGAACTGATTTGAATTATGAATATCCAGATGGTTCACATGCTTTGATTTTTGATGAAGAAGTATCCAAAAAGATGGATCCGGTCAATGGTGAGTTGGCTTTACCAGGTTGGGATGCTAGTTATACCAAAGAAGAAATGGCTGCAGTGATTGATGCTTATAAAGAAGTGGACGAAGAAAAGCTTTGGGAAAACTTGGCATACTTTATTAACGAAATCATTCCAGTAGCTGAAGAAGTTGGGGTAGAGATGGCGATTCATCCCGATGATCCTCCTTATTCAATTTTTGGCTTACCACGGATAATCACTGATTTAGATGCAGTGAAACGTTTCTTGGATTTATATGATAGCAAAGCAAATGGCGTGACTTTATGTGTGGGTTCGTTTGCCTCTGATCCAAAAAATGATCCCATTGAAATTTTACGATACGCTCTTTCAAGAAATCGTGTGAACTTTATGCACGCTAGAAATATTCGCCTAGGACGTGGTAAATCTTTCAAAGAATGTGCGCATCCATCAAAATATGGCTCCATTGATATGTATGAAGTGATTAAAGCCTTATACGAATATCGCTTTACAGGGCCAATTCGTCCAGACCACGGTCGGATGATTTGGGGTGAAACCGGTCGTCCAGGATATGGTTTATATGACCGTGCTTTAGGTGCAACTTATCTATATGGTTTGTATGAAGCTATAGTAAAAGAAAACGAGGAGGAAAAAGAATGGGAAAAGTAATTGAATTTAAGGATAAGGTAGTGGTCATTACAGGAGCTGGGGGTGTCATTTGCGGTTACTTGGCTAAAGAGTTCGCTAAAGCTGGTGCCAAGGTTGCTTTACTAGACTTAAATGAATCCGCTGCCCAAAAATATGTGGATGAAATTACAGCTGAAGATGGAGTAGCTAAAGCCTATCAAGCCAATGTATTAGACAAAGCAAATTTAGAAGCTGTAAAGGAGGCTGTGTTAGCTGACTTTGGTGCAATAGATATATTAATTAATGGCGCAGGAGGAAATAATCCAAAGGCTACAACTGATAATGAATTTCATGAATTGGATTTACCAGCTGAAACCAAGACATTCTTTGACTTAGATAAATCAGGGATCGAATTTGTTTTTAATTTAAACTATCTTGGAACCCTTTTACCAACTCAAGTTTTTGCCAAAGAAATGGTTGGAAGAAAAGGTGCGAATATTATCAATATCTCTAGTATGAATGCTTTCACGCCGCTTACGAAAATTCCAGCTTATTCCGGAGCAAAGGCCGCAATTAGCAACTTTACCCAATGGTTAGCCGTTCATTTTTCAAAAGTTGGCATCCGTTGTAATGCAATTGCGCCGGGTTTTTTAGTGACCAATCAAAATCGAGGATTGTTATTTGATGAGTCTGGCGAACCAACGGCACGTGCGCATAAGATTTTGATGAATACGCCAATGAATCGTTTTGGAGAAGCAGAAGAATTAGTCGGAGGTGTTTTCTTCTTAGCTGATGAATCGATGGCAAGTTTTGTTAATGGTGTGATTTTGCCAATTGATGGTGGATTTGCGGCATATTCAGGGGTGTAATAGATGACAGGAAAGTTTGTATTTTGTATTGATTCAGATGGCTGTGTAATGGATACCATGACTTATAAACACCAATTGTTTTTTGGACCTTTAGCAGCAGATGTTTTTGAAGTGAAAAATCGTGAGGCCTTCTTACAAGAGTGGGGCCGGGTGAATCTATTTTCCAGAACACGCGGCGTGAATCGTTTCGTAGGACTAGTGATGGGTTTAGAATATGCTGGGGTAAAGAATATCGAAAATTTAAAAGCTTGGGTAGAACATACACCTCAATTGTCTAATGCTAGCCTAGAAGCACAAATTACGCAAAATCCAAGTGAAGATTTAAAAAAAGCCTTAGTTTGGTCTAATGCAGTCAACCAACATATTCATGATTACAAAGGCGATACTCATACTTTTGAAAGCGTTCCAGAAAGTTTAAAAAAATTGCATCAGCTTGGAAAAATTTGGATTGTTAGTTCAGCAAATAAAGAAGCCGTACAATCAGAATGGCAAGAACACGGCTTGATGCAATATGTGGATGTCTTATTTTGTCAAGATAAAGGAAAGAAAGAAGATGCCTTGGCACAACTATTGACTGAAGGCTACACACATTCAGAAATACTGATGATAGGCGATTCTCCAGGAGATTTAAAAGCTGCTGAAGTGAATCAAGTAGGCTTTTATCCGATTTTAGTTGGTAAAGAAAAGCAATCCTGGACGCGTTTAGCCGAACAAGTAGCTAGTGATTTTGTGAATCAAGCATTATCAAAAGAAGATTATCAAAGTTATGCAGATGAATTTTGGCATAATTTGGATTAGGAGGGATATTTTTGACACATTTAGTTGATTTGACAAAAAAGCCTTATAACTTGAGTGAAGAGGATGTTCAATGGGTAGAAAAGACAATTAGTCAAATGTCTTTAGACGAAAAGATTGGTCAACTTTTTGTAAATATGGGTTCTAGTCGTAGTGAAGAATATTTAACCGATATGGTGCAAAACTATCATATTGCGGCAGTTCGCTATAATCCTGCAAAAGCTAGTGAAGTCTATGACCAAAATTATATTTTACAAACCAAAAGCAAAATTCCTTTGTTAATTGCAGCTAATACCGAAGCTGGAGGAAATGGTGCTTGTGTCGATGGTACAGAGGTTGGCAAAGAGATTAAAATCGGGGCTACAAACGATGTGCGCTATGCTTATGAAATGGGACGAGTGTCTGGGGTAGAAGCTTCAGCAATTGGTTGTAACTGGTCTTTTGCACCGATTGTAGATTTGAACCGTAACTGGCGTAATCCGATTATTTCTAGTCGTTCTTGGAGTAAAGATGTAGATACGGTTTTACAAATGAGTTTGGCTTATATGAAAGGCATTCAAGAAAGTGGAATATTACCTGCAGCGAAGCATTTTCCAGGAGATGGAGTGGATGAACGGGATCAACATTTATCTTTTTCTGTAAATAGCTATTCTACTGAAGAATGGGATAATACGTATGGAAAAATTTACCAAGGTTTAATTGATGCAGGCCTTCCTTCAATTATGGCAGGGCACATTCAATTGCCAAGCTATGAACAGTATTTTCATCCGGAACTGACAGATGAAGACGCGCTTCCAGCAACTCTTTCAAAGCCTCTGTTGGATGAATTATTGCGCGGAAAATTAGGTTTTAACGGTCTAGTTGTAACCGATGCGTCCCATATGTTGGGGATGTCCTCGATTATGTCGCGACGTGAAGTATTACCAACTGCAATTGAAGCAGGATGTGACTTATTCTTATTCTTTAATGATCCGGATGAAGATATGGCTTATATGAAAGAAGGTTATCTGAATGGATTGTTGTCTGAAGAACGCTTACATGATGCTCTTCGTCGTTCCTTAGGATTGAAGGCAAAATTAGGACTTCATAAGAAAGTAAAGGAAGAAATTTTGCCACCAAAACAAGAAGCGATGGCCAAAATTGGTTTACCGGATAATAGGGCAATTTTTAGAGAAGTAGCAGATAAATCAATTACATTAGTCAAAGATAAACAAAAAAATATTTTTCCAATTAGCCCTCAACGCTATCCACGAGTACTATTGGTTCCGGTGAAAGGGATTGAAGGCGGATTTGGTGCTCTAATTAATGCAGGGAAACCCAAGGCAATTGAATTATTTAAAGAACTATTAGAAGAAAAAGGATTTCAGGTTACCATTTGGCAAGATATCGAAACGAAAATAAAAAATATGCCACCGGAAGAACAACGTCAAGCGCTAAGCAATGTCTATGCACAAAAACGTCCAATCGCTGACTTAACAGATAACTATGATTTGATTATAAATGTAGCAGACATTAATACGGGAGCTACGACCCAACGAATCATTTGGCCGGCCTCCAAGGGAACACCAGACATTCCATTTTATGTACATGAAGTCCCAACTATCTTTATCTCACTGCAATGCCCTTATCATTTAGCTGATGTGCCACAAGTAGGTACTTATATCAATGCTTATGATGGCAATCGAGTGACATTAGAAGAACTGTTGAAGAAACTAATGGGAGAATCTGAGTTTAAAGGTGTTGATCCAGTAGATGCTTACTGCGGATTAAAAGATACGTATATTTGGCGTGGAAAATAACAAGTATTAATTAAGTTGTAATAATAATAGTATGCTAAAGCAGGTTGTACAATTGTCAGCCTGCTTTTGTACGCTTTATTGATTATAAGAATCTTCTTAGATAGCCGTAAATAGATAGAAGGTTGAGGATTTTCTTGTAACCTTTAGTAGAATTTGTACAATAGAAGTAAGAAGAATTCAGATATGGAGGAATGTAATTGAGCAAGCAAAATAAGTACTATTTAGGGGTGGATATTGGGACTACTTCGACCAAGGCGGTTCTTTTTGGTCAGAGGGGTCAGATGGGCGAGACGTTTCAAAAAAGCTATCCATTAATAACCGATTTGACGGGAAAAGCGGAACAAAATCCGGATGAAATCTTACAAGCGGTAAAAGAAGTGATGGGGGCGGCCTTTCATTCAGCTAAAGAAAACAAGCAAACAATCATAGGTGTTGGGTTTTCTGCTGCAATGCATAGTTTGTTGTGTCTAGATGAAAATCGCCACGTGCTCCATCCACTAATTACTTGGGCCGATACACGTGCGCAAAAACAAGTCGAAGCGCTAGGCAAAAGAGCAGATATTTCAGAGATTTGTGCTAGAACGGGTGTGCCGAATCATCCAATGACGCCGCTGAGTAAGGTGTGTTATTTACGCGAGGAGTATCCGACACTTTTTGCTCAAACTCGTTATTTTGTGGGCATCAAAGAATATGTTCTCGGGCAGCTGACCAATCATTGGGTGGTCGATGAATCGCTGGCAGCAAGTACAGGCTATTATCATCTGCAAAATCATGATTGGGATGAAGAACTGTTATCTTTAGCAAGTATTAACCGCAAACAAATGTCCGAAATTGTGCCTACCACAACGCAACTATCTTTAAGTGAGACGATTTGCGATGAGTGGCAGTTAGCAGAAAGCCCGCAAATCATAGTGGGAGCGAGCGATGGGGTGTTATCCAATCTTGGTATTCAAGAATCTTTGACCAATCAGTTAGTCATTACCGTGGGCACGAGTGGCGCTGTCCGCAAAATCATTGAAACCAGAACCCCTCAAGCAGGTCAGGGACTCTTTTTATATCCGTTAGCCCAAGATTTCTTTGTCGAAGGAGGCGCGGTAAATAATGGTGGCGTGATTTTTCAATGGTTAAAAGAACGATTTTTTGCTGGTAAAGATTATCCGAGTTTATTACAAAAAATGACGAAAGTACCTGCTGGAAGTCATGGTTTGCTTGTTTTACCACATTTCTTTGGAGAACGTGCCCCCTATTTTCAAGCAAACCTTCGTGGAAATATCTTAGGTTTAAATCACAATCATACCAAAGAAGATATTTTGAAAGCCACGATGGAAGGCATTATTTTGAACTTGCGGCAAATTGTGCAGCGCTTAGATGATAAATATGGACCTTCTAAACAGATTTGTCTAACTGGCGGGATGACTAATAATACGGTGATTCCTCAGCTTTTTGCGGACATTTGTCAAAAGGAGATTGTCGTGATGGATTGTCCGGAAAGTTCCTGTAAAGGGGCGGCGATGTTGGCGATGAAAGCTTGCGACAAGTTAACGGCTTTCCCAGCTTGGTCTAATTCTACGCACATCTATACACCAAATAAAGCTTCTTCAGCTATTTATAATCAACTTAACCAGCTATTTTCACAGGCGGTCCCTCAAATTTTGTCTATCAACCAACAGCTCACTCACTTCCAGCAACATTTCTCTTAAATCTTAAAGGCTTTTCCACGGGAGAAGTCTTTTTTTGTCTGCTCTTTTTTTGGTGAAAAGTGTATAATGAGAAAGTAGAAGAGTGATGAGAGAGGAAATTGGCAAAATGGAATTGACGAATAAAATCAATCGGAATTATCACAAATTTAATGAGTCTGAAAAGCAAATTATTCATTATTTAAAATCGCGTCATTTTCAAATAAAAGAGATGAATGCTCAGAGTTTAGCTAAGGAAAGCTTTGTATCTAGAACGACAATTTTCCGTTTTTTAAAGAAACTCGATATTGATAGTTTTGCAGAATTTAAATATTTGTTAGCTAAAGAAAATAGTCAGCCAGTAAAAGAAAATTCACAAATATTTGATGTTATTTCAGGTTATCATAATTACATTGATCAAGTATATACAAAACTAAAATTAAAGCCGATTATTTCTTTATTGAAACAGTCACAGACGCTCTATCTTTTTGGTACTGGCAACGAGCAAAAATTAGAAGTGGAGTATATGCGCCAGTTATTTACTTCGATTGGCAAAAAAGTAATCGTTATTTTTGATTTAGGTGAATTTGACTATGCAAAGGGATTATTTCAGCCAGAGGATTTATTTATTTTGTTGTCATATAAAGGTGATACGCCAGAGTGTGTACAGATGATTAATGAAGCAAAAGTATCAAACATCCAAACATTAGCCATTACTAGAACTTCTCATAATTTAATGAGTCAGGTGGCCCATCATCAACTTTATGTGCCTACTGAATCCATCAATACCGCCACCAGACTAACTTATGAAATTTCGACCACTTTCTATTTTCTAATTGATCAGTTATTCTTAGGTTGTCTAGAAAGTTGAGGAAAAGAGATGCTAATACAAGAGAGAATTCAAAAACATAAAGCAAAACTGACAAGTACCGATTGGATGATTTATGATTATCTGGATAAAAATCAAAAGGAACTTCCTGAATGGACAATGGAACAGATTGCTCAAGATTTGCACATTTCGACAACTACGCTCTTTCGCTTTTGCTCCAAATTGGAAATATCAGGCTTTTCAGAGTTAAAGGCAATCATAAAAAATGAATCACAAGCCATCTTAACGCAAGCAGATATTTCGCTGAATTACCATCAAGTCGTTGATTATATTTACGAATATGACACGCAAGAACTCTTTTTTCGGATGAATAATAGTAAAAAGATATATATTTACGCCGATGGAGAAGTAGAACTTAGAGTAGCCAAGGAAATTCAGCGTATTTTTCAGCAAAGTAATTTTCAAATATATTTATTGCCCAATGAACTCGCCCTTACTTCAAGTCTAAAACAGTTGACCGATGAGCTTCTTTGGATTATCAAGTTGAGTGATGATGGTCAATTTCCTCTTGCACTGTATACTAATCATGAAGATATTTATAAAATTTTGCTGGCTCCGGCTCAAAAAGTAAATGTGGTTTTCGACGAATTGCTTTTTATCCCTAATGTGTACCGGAAAGAATTTAAGATGATTACCCCCTATATTTTAGCTTGCGAAATACTTTATTTAAAATTGCATTTAGCTTAATTGGAGAATCCTAATTTGTTAGGGTTCTTTTTTTGTGTCATTTTTTCATTTTGCGTAAAATTGTCTACTTTTGGTAACGTTTTTAGAAAAGGCCTTCAAACATTTGAAAACGTTAAACTTCCAAATTATAATGTGTTCATAAGATGAAAACGATATCGGAAAAGAAAATCTTAGAAATATATGAAGTAGTTAAAAGGAGCGAAATGATTTGAAAGAATGGTGGCAGTCAGAAATCATTTATCAGATTTATCCTCGGAGTTTTCAAGATAGTAATCAAGATGGTATTGGGGATATTCAAGGAATTATTCAACGACTAGATTATTTACATGAATTGGGGATTACTACAATTTGGATTAGCCCAATATTTGAGTCACCGATGGCAGATAATGGTTATGATATTTCGAATTATTTTAGGATTGCTAGTGAATTTGGGACAATGGAGGATTTTAAGGAGTTAGTTTTAGAAGCTAAAAAAAGACAAATTAAAATATTGCTCGATTTAGTAGTCAATCATACCTCAGACGAACATCCTTGGTTTCAACAAGCTTTAGCAAATCCACAGAGTAAATATCGTGATTACTATATCTTTAAATCGGGAAAAAAACGTCCAAATAATTGGCGTTCAATTTTTGGAGGGAGCGTTTGGGAAAAATTACCTAACGAAGATATGTTTTACTACCATACTTTCCATAAAAAGCAACCTGATTTAAATTGGGAAAATCCGCAATTACGATCAGAAATTCATCAAATGATTATCCAATGGTTGCAAATGGGCATCGCAGGTTTTCGCGTGGATGCCATCACATTTATCAAGAAAGATTTATCCTTCAAAAGTATTGAGCCTGATGGTGTAGATGGATTAGCGAAATGTACAAAGGTCAGTCGTAATCAGCCAGGTATCGAGGTCTTCTTAAAAGAGTTACAAGAGAAATGCTTTCAACCATTCAAAGCAGTAACAGTAGCTGAAGCGCCGGGAGTCAACTATGATGAATTGGATCAATTTATCGGAAAAGACGGCTTTTTCTCCATGATTTTTGACTTTAAGGCAGCTGATTTAGATGTGAAGAGTGGCAGTGAATGGTTTAAGCCAGTTCAGTGGCAATTAAAAGATTTATACCAAAAAATTGAGAATTCACAATTAGCGATTCAAAAAGTAGGTTGGGGAGCACCGTTTATTGAAAATCATGATCAAAATCGGGCAACAAGTAAGTATCTAAAAGAGCACGCAACCAACCCTACTGCTCAAAAAGCCTTGGCATTGATGTATTTTTACTTATATGGTACGCCATTTATTTATCAAGGACAGGAGATTGGGATGATTAATTTTCAACGTCCAGGGATAGCAGCCTTTGATGATATTTCTTCGATTGATCAATACCATCGTGGCATTCAAGAAGGTTTAACACCGAGTGAATCGTTAGCAGTTATTAATTATCGTAGTCGTGATAATGCGCGTACTCCGATGCAATGGACCAATGAAAAATATGTTGGTTTTTCAAATGTTCGTCCATGGTTAGCTATTACCGAACAATCAGCTATGCGCAATGTTGAAGCACAGATGAAAGATGAAAGTAGTTTATGGCATTTTTATAAAGCGTTAATTAGTCTGAAAAAAATGCCAGAATATGCTGAACTTACATTTGGTCAAATTGCATTCTTACCACGTATAAATGATGAGATATTTATATATAGACGCTATTCTGATGACAAATCCTTTTTAGTTGTGTGTAATTTAACAAATAAAGAGCAAATGATACAGTTAGATAGCCCTATTAAAAAAATTATTTTCAAAAATGAAGCAAGTTATGAATTAGATGACAACGAATTAAAATTATCACCTTTTGCAGCTTTAGTATTACAGGAGGAAATTTAAAATGGGAGAAAATAAATATCAACATATTGCTGAAGAAATTATAAAAATTGTGGGTAAAGATAATATTTTATCTGCTACCCATTGTGCGACACGATTACGCTTAGTGGTAAAAAATCATGAAAATATTGATACCAAAGCGATTGAAAACGTAGATGAAGTGAAAGGCACATTTTTCAACAGTGGACAGTATCAAATTATTTTAGGAACCGGAATTGTCAATAAAGTATTTGAAGAAGTTGAAAAATTAGGCGTCAAATCAGTGGATAAGGCAACTCAAGATAGTTATGTGAAATCACAAGAAAAAGGGATGAAAGCTTTAATGCGTACACTGGGTGACATCTTTGTACCAATTGTTCCCGTTATCGCAGCAACCGGTCTTTTCTTAGGGTTAAAAGGGGTTATTTTTAATGATAATATTTTGGGGCTATTTGGTTTATCGACGGCTATTTTCCCGGATTATTTAAATCAGTTAGTGAGTGTACTGACAGATACTGCTTTTGCCTTTTTACCAGCTTTAATCACGATGTCTGCCTTTAGAGTGTTTGGTGGCACGCCGATGATTGGGCTAGTTTTAGGTTTAATGCTTGTTTCACCTATTTTGCCTAATGCCTATTCAGTAGCTTCTGGTGATGTAAAACCAATTATGGTAGCTGGGGTCTTACCAGTGATGGGGGCGCAAGGTTCGGTTGTTACAGCTATTTTGACTGGATTTTTAGGAGCAAAGTTAGAACGTAAATTACGCAAAGTCATGCCTAATTCTTTAGATTTGATTTTGACACCTTTTGTGACCGTATTAGTTATGATTATTGTGGCTTTATTAGGTTTTGCGCCTATTGTTCACTGGTTAGAAACAGGGCTAATCGCTTTAACAAAAGGTTTAATGAACTTACCTTTTGGGATTGGTGGTTTCTTTGTTGGAGCGACTTATCCATTGGCAGTTATCACAGGGCTTCATCATATGTATGTTGTGATTGAAACCTCGTTATTGGCAAATACTGGATTTAACCAATTAATCACATTGTGTGCGATGTATGGTTTTGCGAATTTAGGTTCATGTTTAGCTTTTTACACTTCTACCAAGCAGCATCGTGTCCGTCAAACGGTAATGGGAGCGTTTATGTCACAATTATTTGGAGTGAGTGAACCAGTCTTGTTTGGCTTGCATTTGCGTTATAATTTAAAGCCGCTATATGTGATGCTTTTCTCATCCGGCTTAGGTGCAGCATTACTTTCAATCTTCCATATTTGTTCTAATTCATATGGACTAGCGGTATTACCTTCATATTTGATGTATATCTATCAAGGTTATCAAATTCTAGTTTACTTTATCATATCAGTAATAACCGTAGTAGTTTGTTATACATTAACCAAATTATTTGCAATTCCAGATGAAATTAAACAAGTTGATTCTAGTGAAAACTAATCAAATAACCTTTGCCAAAAATAGTTAAGAGCCTGTTTTTGGTAAAATACCTTATAGCTTCCTTCCTTTCGCTATGAGGTAGCTAAAAACGTTTCTATGTTGAGAGATATTTTCTTAGCATAGAAACGTTTTTTTGATTATAAACCCCGATAAATTAACTTTTAACTCAAAAATTTGCTTTTTAACCTTGGGAAAGTTAAAAGTAAAAAAATTGAGTTAAAAAGAAAAACACACGGAAATTGGTTAGCAAATCATTCCGTGTGTTTATGTTTTGAATACGTTTAGACACCTAACTTTTGCTTTAAGGCATCGGTTAAGGTTTGCGAAAAATTAATATTCTCTTTTTCCGCAAGAATATTTAACCATTCAGGAATAGAGGTATTTTTACGTACGATTTTTGAATAATTTTTCCGACGATATTCATTTAAATCAAGCGAGATCATTACGACAAAATCCTCATCACTTTTAAGGTGAATGTCTTTTGGTGAACTGGCTGGGGGTATTTGCGTTCGTTCATATAAGGCTAAACCTAATGCTGATTGTGCCATGATTACATCTTCTGGGATGTCTTCACCAAAAGTAATCGCTTCTGCTACATCAGGGAAAGTTATATTATATGTGTTGTTTTCAGGACTAAAAATTGCAGGATAAACAATGATTTGGGCTTTTTCCATAAAAAATCACTCCTCGTAAAAAATGCGATTATTGCTTAATACCAGCTTATTTCCAAATACCTTTTACTGTACAAATTGGAAATGTCTTTTCGATTACCGTTCTATTTGTAAAAGGATTGTGGAACTTTATATGACGGCCATTTTAATCAATTTTAAAAAATCCGTTCCTCTTCAGTATTTTCACAATTTCTCTCACTTTTTTGTCACTATACTTCCCTTCATTCATCATACGCAAAATTACGCAAATGTTCAATTTTTTGTGCTCATATATTGATTACGCAGAATTATTCAAAAAGCATTTTTCAGAAATAAATTTGTAGCAGAATTTTTACAGAATATTCGCATATTAGCCTAATTTTTTTACAGATTAGCAACGGTATTTTTTCTATAGATAAGCTCGGCAGAAGAATACCAAAAATCTTTTTTTGTCACATATATTTGATACTCATTAAGAAACACGTTATACTATAAATATCATATATACATGACAGTAGAGGGGGTTAGGATGAATCGCGTCAAACAATATCGTCAAACAGTCGGCTTCTCTCAAGCAAAATTGGCTGAGCAAGTTGGTGTAGCTAGACAGACAATCAATTTAATCGAAAATGATAAATATAATCCGTCGCTTGATTTGTGTATCCGTCTAGCAAAAGCATTACAGACGGACTTAAATGCATTGTTTTGGGAAGTGAAGTAGATGAAGAAGTGGAATAGTTTAACGTTAAACCAGCAAAAAGAAGTCTTAATTTGTACGAATATATTTTTGTTTTTTACCATATTTGGAATTATTTTTATTGCTTTGAAAATGCCCATTTATCTCATTTTTTGGACTTTTTACTTAGCCATTTTGGGATTATTGGATTATGCTTATTTGATTTATCGTAAAAAGGCTATTTTTAATAAAATTACAACGATTAAAGAGCTTCTAGATATTCCACTTACAGAGATGAGAATGGTTATTCAAGGGACGCGGTTTGATTTGATGAATTGGGACTTCAAAAATACCCCCATTTCACGTAAAAACTTGTTTAAATTAGAAGAGTATATGGAAGACCCCTATTTTCTTGCTTTCCATGAACGATATCAAAAAGAGGTCGCTGAACAAAAATTAGCGGAGAAGCAAGCGGCGGAAAATGGTCTGACGGAGATTGTTGAATAATGATGAGTAAGGATGCTTTAAAGCGAAGGTAGACGATTCAGATAAATATATTTCGTCGCTAAGATTTAGCCAAAGTATTGAAAACGGACTTAAACATATTTTACAAGAACGTGCAGTAGATGAAACATAAAGAAACATTGATGGAAAAAATGATCAAACGCTTTTACGTCATTTCGGGAGTACTGGACGAATATCGGTTGCAGGAAATCAGACGTATCGGAAATAATGCTTTTATCTTTTTGTTCTATTATATTTTGCTGTCAAACTTTGTCGCAGTCACATTAATGGGGATGATCGGTGCCGAGGAGTTATTATTTGGTCTTTGTGTGATCAATGCCTTAGTGACGGCAGGAGTAGTTGGTGGCTACGTGCTTTACCAAATCCATAAGTTAGAGTTGGCACAAATCGAAGTCACAGAAGAGCAACGCATACCAATGCAAAGGAAATATGCTGTCAGATGTGCTTTATCTGGTATTGGTTTTGGCGTGCTGATGACCATTTTTGATGCCTTGCAATCCAATCAAGGTTTTGTCGCTGAGGTGTTTTCACTAAAGAGTTTGGTCCTATTTGTATTTGAGGTGGTTTTCTTTGGTGGTAGTATGTATCTTCTTATTCGCTATCGGATGAAAAAAATAAGAAATGAGGAATAAGCAATGAAAAAAAGCGCGCGTTGGACAAGACAACAGAAAATAGATGGATTAATCGATGTTATTTTTATGCTGATTTTTCTCCTTTGCCTAATGCTATTAAAATATTTTGGCATCTCGACTTCTTTTTTATGGCCAATTCTTCTTTTTCCATGGATGATTAATGGGGCACTTAGAAGAAAAAGAATGTTTCGTGAAGTAACGATGATGATGGAATTGTTGGATATTCCGGTTGCTGAATTGCGAAAAGTGCTAGGTTTTGGAAGTTATGACTTGACAGAATGGGATGAAAAAAGAACCTTAATCTCACTTCCTTATTTGTATCGGTTGGTTGATTATGTGGAAGAACGTTATTTTCTAACTTTTCATGAGCAGTATAACAAAGAAGCAGCCGCAAAGAAATTAGCTGAAAAGCATGCAGCGGTAGTTTCAGATTAATAAACATATTTGACTGGTGGTTCATTTTTAGCCGCCAGTTTTTTGCATATACGGGATAGATACTTATAATTGTCCCATTATAGGAAAATTATCTTAGGTTTTTATTTGCTATAAATTTCATTACAAATTATTATTTTGCTAATAGAGCTAGTATGAATGGAGTGAGATTGATGGGAAATTTGAAGGTTAGAAAGATTGATAATGGTGTAGGGGTCATTTTGCCAAAAGAATTCGGCTTACAACCAGGAGATATTTTAAGCTACCGTCAAGAGAATCATTTATTAATCATTGATACGAGTCTTGCAGCACTTGAGCATGATCGTGAACTGATTGAAGAAAGTTTTACGGATTTTAAAAAAGGACTACTAGTTTCAGAAGAGGCGCTCAAGATGAAATTTGGCAAATACGGGTGGCGATAGAAATGAGGGATGATGGATAAAAAAATAGAGATTTTAAATTTTGAAAAAGAAGCGGCATTAAAATATCTGCAAGAAACAATCGATGCCAATTATTTGGAAATGAAGAAAGGTAACTATTATACGCTAGATGAATTGGAGCAAGCATTGTTCTATGATACACCTCACAACACGCGCGACTAGGCAAGCAGGCGTCCTCTATGTTAAAATGGATAACAAAGAGTCTAAAGAGATAGGTGAGGCCGATGGAAATTTACGAAAAAGCCCCAGCGAAGATTAATCTTGGACTGGACGTATTATACAAAAGAGCAGATGACTATCATGAGCTTAGGATGGTAATGGCTAGCGTGGATTTGGCTGACCATTTGAAGATTGAGTCCTTGCCAACTGATGAGATTATTGTCACAAGTAATAAAGCCTTTTTGCCGGTCGATAAGCGCAATAATGTCTATCAAGCCGCAGAAATTTTAAAGAAACGTTATCAGATTCAAAAAGGGGTCAAAATCACGATTGAAAAACGCATTCCGGTAGCAGCTGGTTTGGGCGGTGGTAGTAGTGATTGTGCCGCAGCCTTACGTGGATTGAATCGTTTGTGGGACTTAGGATTATCCATGGATGAGTTAATCGAAATCGGCATGCAAGTGGGTACCGATGTGCCGTTTTGTTTGCATGGAACGACCGCAAAAATCAGTGGTAAAGGCGAAATTGTGGAACCCATTGCCTCGATGCCACAGTGTTGGGTGGTTTTGGTCAAGCCTAGAATCAGTGTATCGACCCGTAAAATCTTTCAAATCGTGGATGCGACCCAGCTTGAGCATGTGCCGATTGATGATTTGATTGCCGCGATTGAAGCACAAGATTATCAGGCGATGATTGCAAATATGGGCAATAATTTGGAAAGTGTGACGATTCAAAAATATCCCGTTGTCCAAAAAATGAAAGATAAAATGTTGAAATTTGGTGCCGATGTGGCGATGATGAGTGGCAGTGGGCCGACTGTCTTTGCCTTATGTCAGAAATATTCGCGTGCCCAAAGAATCTACAATGCCCTCAAAGGTTTCTGTGAAGAAGTTTATCTTGTGCGGACATTACCATAATTAAAAAGAGAAAATTTTGTTTGACGACAAGGTTTTCTCTTTTTTTTTGCGTATGTATTAAGTAGAGGTGATGTCGATGCTTTTGGCGATGAATGAACAGCAAATCATGACTTATGCGCATCAAGCAAAGCGCAGTCAACATTATTTTTGTCCCGCTTGTAAGCAGCAAGTTCAGTTAAAACGAGGCAAGCATAAAATTGCTCATTTTGCCCATTTCAAACACCAGGCATGTGAGAGTTTTAGTGAAGGAGAGACGGCCGAGCATTTACGCGCCAAAAATCAGCTTTATCAATGGTTGTTACAACAAAATTTGCCCGTACAGATGGAGGCTTATTTGCCACGATTAAAGCAGCGACCGGATCTTTTAGTAGGAAAAATTGCCATCGAAATGCAGTGTTCCCCGTTATCTACCACACGTTTTCAAGAGCGTAATCATGGCTATTTTTCTAATAATTATCATCCTTGGTGGCTAGTAGGACGCAAATTACAGCCTAAAAAACATCAATTACGTCCATTGGTGAAGGCGATGATTTGTCGTGGTAGAAAACAAGCGGCTTTTCAATTTTATGGATTTGATGAAAAGTGTAAAGCCCTTTTATACTATAGTAATTTACGTTGGCATTATCGTCGTGGGTACTTCTATGATTATAACGAGATCCCTTTGGCAGATTTGAAGTTGAAGTCAGTGTTTCAATTGCAGCTGCCACTTGTACAGTCTTTTTCGTGGACGGTAAAGGAATACCAATTTTATTTGCAAAATCAGTTGTTTCATCGGCAGCAGCATATCATGGATTTACAAGAATTTTGTTATCTTTATCGGCAAAATCTTCTCGCTTTACCTGGTTGGTGCTATTTATCAAGTCCTTATCACGTCTTGTTTGAGCATGATTTGTTGATTTTACGGATGTTGTATTTACAGACAGACAACTATCCGTCTTGGCTGAAAATATTAAAAAATTTTTCTTTTACTTGGGATTATCCGTTTTTAAATCAAGCAGAAATATTAATGGAAATCTTCATCGAATGTGAAAAATTAAGTGCAAACCTTTTTTCAAATGAGAGAGATGTGTTATAATACTTAGAGATGATTAAAATTTAATTATACGAGGTGTTTGTATGTCAGAAACAAAACAATTACCATTACGTTCTGAAGTACCAGAAGAATTAACTTGGGACTTATCTGTCATTTTTAAAGACGATGCAGCCTTTGAAGAAGCATTTGCCGCATTGAATGATCGTTTGGCAGAAGTAGGCAACTATCAAGGAACACTAGCTAATGGTGCCAAAGCCTTTTTAGCAGCTTTAGAATATTGCTTAGATGTGATGCGCCAATTAGAAACGCTTTATGTTTACTCTCATTTACGCAATGACCAAGACACTACAAATGCGACAGATCAAGCGTTACATTCACGTGCTAATGCCTTAGTCGCTAAAGCTAGTGAAGCCATTGCCTGGTTTGAACCGGAAGTATTGTCTTTAGAGAATGCAAAAATTTGGGGTTATTTCGATGAATTACCAGAATTAGCTTTATACCGCCATTATATCCAACAAATCGTGGACAATCGCGAACACATTTTACCAGCTGAACAAGAAGCATTATTAGCTGGTGCTGGTGAAATTTTTGGCGCTGCAGCAGATACTTTCTCTGTTTTAAACAATGCCGACCTAGAATTTCCGGTGATTGAAGATGAAAAAGGTGAAAAAGTCCAATTATCTCATGGTGTATATGGTCAATTATTAGAAAGCACTGACCGTCGTGTACGTAAAGATGCCTTTGAAGGTTTGTATAAAGTGTACCAACAATTTGCGCGTACTTTCGCTTCAACTTTAAGTACCAATGTGAAACGTCATAACTATGCTGCCAAAGTTCGTCATTTTGAATGTGCCCGTCAAGCAGCATTAAGTGGCAACCATATTCCAGAAAGTGTGTACGAAACTTTAGTCAGCGTGGTTAATGAAAACTTACCATTGTTACACCGCTACATGGCTTTGCGCAAACGTTTATTAAACTTAGATGAAATGCACATGTACGATGTCTACACACCACTTTTAGGTGAAAGTTCATTGAAATATACTTATGAAGAAGCCACTAAAGAAGCCTTCAAAGCATTAGAACCAATGGGCGAGGAATACTTAGCTGTGGTGAAAGAAGCTTTTGAAAACCGCTGGATTGATGTGGTGGAAAATAAAGGTAAACGCAGTGGGGCTTATTCATCAGGTTGCTATGATACCAATCCATACATCTTGTTAAACTGGCATGATACCCTAGACCAATTATTTACTCTGGTTCATGAAATGGGTCACTCTGTTCATAGTTACTTCACACGCAAAAATCAACCATATGTATACGGTGATTACTCGATTTTCTTAGCTGAAATTGCGTCTACAACGAATGAAAATATCTTAACTGAATATTTATTAGAAACACAAAAAGATCCTAAAGTGCGTGCCTTTGTCTTAAATCATTATCTAGATGGCTTTAAGGCAACTGTTTTCCGTCAAACCCAATTTGCGGAATTTGAACACTTTATTCATGTGGAAGATGCAAAAGGTACCCCATTAACTGCTGAATTCTTAAATGATTATTATGGCAACTTGAACAAACGCTACTATGGCGATGCAGTAACAAGTGATCCACAAATCAGCTATGAATGGTCACGTATCCCTCACTTCTACTACAATTATTACGTTTATCAATATGCAACTGGCTTTAGTGCTGCCTCTGCCTTAGCGAAGAAGATTTTAAGCAAGGAAGAAAATGCCTTAGAAAACTACTTGAACTATCTAAAAGCTGGTAATAGTGACTACCCAATCGAAGTGATGAAAAAAGCCGGCGTAGATATGACTAAAGCAGATTATCTAAAAGAAGCCATGCAAGTCTTCGAACAACGCCTAGACGAACTAGAAGCACTAGTAAGTGAGCTAGAAAAGTAAAATTAAGGTCGTGAAGCAGCTTGGTAAGACATGAAGAAATTCGTGTGCTTACCTTCCATTGAGAAAATCGGATGAAAGGAGATTTTCTCAAGTGGGAGGGCGAATTTCACAATGTCTAGCTGCTGAACGCCGATTAATAAGGATGTGAGCCGGGTCTTTGCAAAAGGCCGTCTATTAAGCTCGTAAATCAAATCAAAAAAACAAGCAGTCCGTGATTGTTGGATTGCTTGTTTTTTGCGTTTTATGATAAAAAGTTTTGTACGAGAAATTGGCCGAAACTAAACCCGTGTTTGAGCGGAAAGACCATCCCAGAGTAAAATAAGAGAATCGTGTAAAAGAAACCAACCACGACGGAAATTCTTTGATAGCGAATGGTTAGTAAAATCACGAGTTGATACAAGGCGAAAAATAAAATACCACAAAATAGCACGACCCATAAACTACCTAATTGTACTGGAATACTGACCGGCGAAATAAAGGCTGCACAAAGTAAAAATAAAAGCGCAGAGTAGGTAAAATAAATGACTGCTCGCTTAGCATAAACTTGAAAGACGCCTTGGCTGGAAAGCTCGAGATACTTGATTTGATCTGTGCGGATTTCATATTCTAATTCTTCATTGGCTAAAACAATCATATTGGTAAAGGCAAAGAAGAGTAGATATAAAAAGAGATTCACCTCAGGATTTCCTTTTAAAATCAGTAAGGTCCCGCATAAAAAGATGACTAAATACAGTCCATCTGAGAAGCTGTCAAAGCCATAGCGTTTTTTATTATAGACAAAGCGCAGGAATTCATTATACATTGAAAATCGCTCCCTTCTTTTTTGCATGTGAAAAGAGGGCATAAAAGACGAGTAGGCCAATCACCCAATAAATAATTGCGTATAGACTAAGAATGCTCGCTGTAGCCAAATTGGGTTGTAGAATAAAGCTACGTAAATACTGATAAGGAAACAAATAGGTAAGGACGAGATTGGTAGACTGCGTTAAAATCCCGGTAAAAAAGAGCATAAAATACGAAATTAACCCTGTAACACTTGAAGTGCGACTATATAAAAGGCTAAATCCGGCAAACCCCAATCCCATTCCGTATAGGCCAAAGATAGCTACAAAGCAAAGTAGAAAAATCAGGAGACTCCCTGCAAAGCCATGATTAAACGGTACTTTCATAACGAAGGCAATCAATAGGAATAGTGGAATCGCCTTTACCAAATCAATCAGCATCTGCACAATAATCTTTAACAACAAGACACTAACCAAACTTTTGCGACTTTGAATCACGCTGATGAGGGTGCGATCATAGACTTCATCTTCTACAAAAAACGTTGGATGCGTGATACTGTGGGTGGCAAAATACCAAGTAAATAGCAAGAAAAAAAGTGCTTCAACAGATTGATGGCCTGTAAAATAATCTAAATAACCCGAAATCATAATCACGATGGAGAGGTTAGCGAAAAGTAAGTTTAATTTAAATTGGCTCATTTCTTGCAACTGGCGGAAAAATTCACGCGTTAAATCACTTAAACTCATGCAATCACCTCATATAAAATGTCATCCATGTCCTGCAATTCAACCTTAAAACTCAAGACTTTAAATTCACGTAAAATCTCATCTTTTTGCGTTTCTTCTTTGCAGGTAAACTGTATCGTTTCTTGCATTTCTTCAAAGTGAAGTTTAGGAAATTTTGCTTGCAAGGCTGATTTGCTTTCTAATGGACAGGTGAAATGATAACTCAACCAATCTTGCTCACGGCCAAATAATTGTGTAAATGATCCATCCTTGGTGAGTTTGCCTTGGTTCATAATTAAGATTCGACTAGCAAACTCTTTGGTAAAGGTAAAGTCATGGGTTGTCATAATGATGGTCAGGTCGCGCTTTTGCTGGATTTTGGCTAACGTTTCTCCTAATCTACGCTTGCTGACTACATCTAAGCCATTAGTCGGTTCATCTAAACAGAGAATTTCTGGTTGGCATAAGAGAGCAATAATTAAGGAGAGTTTTTGGCGGTTCCCTTGAGAAAGCTCAGAGACCAAGGTGTTTTGATACGGAGTGAAATCAAACCATTCGAAATAGTCTAACATTTCTTGTTGCACTTGTTTGACAGAGAGTTGGTTTAGTTTCAAAAAATAGTGGATATTTTGCATGGCAGTCAAATAGTCATAATAGCCACGTCCGCTTTCTAAGACGAATTTGACTTTTTGGTGGATATGACGGTCGGTATTTGCCAGACCATCGACGAAAATCGTGCCCTGATCTTGATTAAATAACCCAGAAATGAGTTTGATTAAAGTGGACTTCCCGGCACCATTCATCCCCATGACTGCCACAGTTTCCCCTTTATGAATGGTTAATTGTTCAATATTTAATACTTCTTTGTGATGAAAGCTTTTTACCACCTTGTTTATTTCAATCATTTTTAACTCCTAATTATTTTTTATGTCACGGATAAATTGCTTACACTTTATGCTATTAATTGATAAGACTTATCCTTTTTTGATAGTATCATGAAAAAGTTTACCGTGAAAAAATTTTACATATATGAAAATCCTGTAAGAATCAGAAGCGTTATAAATGTTTGTTTAAATGCTCAATAAAATTTTCGGCTAAGTTCTCACTATCGATAAATTGAAATAATTCAATACATTTTTTCATTTCTAGTAAGGCATCTTGATTTTGAAATTTCTTAAACTTGTAAAAATTTTTTGCATATTTAAATACTAGTCTTTCGTATATTTCTGCTTCTTGAAAGTAGGCAAGTTCCAACTGCTTTTCAAAATAATGAGCATCTACCCATTCTTCAAGCTCAATATAGTAGATATAAGCATTCACATTCATAGAAGCAATAATTCGGCGATATTTTGGAATGTTTGTATATAAATCTGTTCGGCGGTTCATCTCTTTTAGCAGAATCATTCTTGTTTGGTGATTCATTGCTTTCATAGAATTAGAAAAAAGTAAGAGTTCATACATTCCCCAGTCATCAATAGAAAGAAGATAATCGGATAAATAATGGATATCTTCTTCAGTGTAAAGTTTTTCACTGGATAAATCATACAAGCATATTTGGATGAGAATATTAGATAATTTTTTATTTTTATCAGTAATATTCTGTTGTGTATACAGTAATTTTTTTAAAGCTTTATCATTTCTAGTTGTTGAGTATTCGTTGATTTTTAGTAACAATTCATTCAAAGGGGACATTTTATAGTTATTAACAGCATACATAAATTCTTCAAGCGATATATTTAATTCATTTAACGAATATAGAAACTTAGATATTGTTAAATCGGAAGTTCCATTTTCAAACCTAGATAATTGAGCCATCAATAGGGATTCATTGGCAATATTTTTGAGCGTTAAATGTCTAGATTCTCTAAATTTTTTGAAATATTTTCCTAAATTATTCATAAGGGCATCTAGTTTGCATATATAAGAATTTTAAAAGTAAGTTGATAACAATGATATCTGTGAATTTTCTTTATTTCATAGGCGTGATTCAAGTTGGGGTAGGCTTCTTTTAATCGTTCTTTCATTTAATTATATAGTAATGTTAATAAATGAACAATAAAAAAAACAGACGTACCTAATTTATTGGCACGCCTGTTCAAGGAGTTAAAAATGAAAAAGTGTTTATAAGGGTTGTTGTTATTGGGATACTTATATACTAATAGAGAAATATGAAGAAACTTTGAATAAACTTTTAGGAATGTGTAAAAACTAACTTATAGTTGATATTTCTTCTTTTGTGTCTGCAACAGCTACTTCATTTGGATCGATATCTTCAAGTAGATTCTTATAAAATGAATCGACAATAACTTCACCATCTTCGTTGATTAGGTCTTCAATTCGTAGTTGGTAAATATAGCGAAGGACTAATTCGATTTCTCGTTCATCTAACGCTGCTACAACATTAGCTAGTTGTTCTTTCTTAGTCATCCTTTAGCACACCCTTTTATATTTCTCAGATTTATTATACTGTTTTCTTAACAAATAGGATAGCGATAAACAAAAAATGGGCCTAAACGACTAAAAGCTAAACAGCACGTGGCCATTTAGCTTTTAATACAAGGAGTTTAAAATGAAAAAGTGTTTATATAGGGTTGTTTATTGGGATACTTAAATCATAAAGCAGAAGTGTGAAGAAACTTTGAACAAAAAGTAAAAAAAGTTTCAAAAAAATCTAGGGCCATTTTCCTTGACGCTTGCGAAACTATCTGATAAATTAAGGAATGCTGGATAAATCGGAATATTACGATTTACATTCCGATTTAGATTTACAACCTAAGGAAAGGACTAATAAATAATAAATGAAGCGAATTTTAGCTGTTATTACATTAATATTTACGATAGGGCTTTTGGCTGGTTGTCAAAATCAGGAAAAAGCGAGTCAATCAGAAAATCAAAAAGTTCAAGTCATGGCGACGTTTTATCCGATGTATGCTTTTTCTAAGGCGGTAGTAGGTGATACGGGTGAGGTAAAGCTACTGATTCCTGCGGGGACAGAACCGCATGACTATGAGCCAAGTGCCAGAGATATTGCAAAGTTAAATGAAGCGGGCTTGGTCGTGTATAATAGTAGTCATTTTGAGACGTGGATGACTGATGTGAAGCAAAATATTGACGCCAAACACACGCAACTTGTGGAAGCTAGCACCGGTATTCAGTTACTAAGTGGCAAAGAAGAACATGAGCATCATGATGAAGAAGCCGATAAACACGATCATGACCACGGCGATGTCAATCCTCATGTTTGGCTCGATCCGGTCTTAGCACAAAAAGAAGTGACCAATATTCAAAAAGCATTAAGTAAGCGATATCCGAAGTATCAAGCAACCTTTAAGAAAAACGCTCAAGCCTATATCAAAAAACTACAAGCTTTGGATCAACAATACCGCGAGGCTGCACAAAAAGCGACGAATAAAACGTTTGTCGTACAACATGATGCCTTTGTTTATTTAGCGAAACGTTATGGCTTAGAGCAAGTGGCGGTTACTGGGCTTTCTCCAGAGGAAGAACCTACACCAAGTCGTTTAGCTGAGTTGAAAAAATATATTCAAAAAGAGCAGATTCATGTGATTTACTTTGAAGAAAATGCCTCAGCCAAAGTAGCAAAAACCCTAGCCAAAGAAACTGGGGTACGCTTACTAGTCTTAAATCCGCTCGAAAGTTTAACCAAAGATCAATTGGCAGATGGCGAGGATTATCTCAGCGTGATGCAAGCAAATTTACAAGCTTTACAACAAACCTTGAATGAAAAGTAGGTGAAAAGATGCACTATATTAAAGTCGAAAATTTGAGCTTTTATTATGATGAAGAGCCAGTCTTAACCGGGATAAATTATCATGTTGATGCGGGCGAATTTGTTACTTTAACCGGGGAAAATGGTGCGGCAAAATCGACCTTGGTGAAGGCGACATTGGGCTTATTAAAACCAAAGACAGGCACAGTGACGATAGCAAAAGAAAATATCGAGGGCAAGAAACTCAGTGTAGGCTATATTCCGCAGCAAATTGCCTCATTTAATGTAGGGTTTCCAAGTACGGTTTTGGAATTGGTGCAGTCAGGGCGTTTTCCTAAAGATCGTTGGTTCAAACGTTTAACAGACCGTGATCACGAGCATGTGAAAAAAGCTTTGGATGCAGTAGGAATGTGGGAGATGCGCCATAAAAAAATCGGCGAGCTCTCCGGTGGACAAAAGCAGCGAATCAGCCTCGCGCGTGTGTTTGCGACTGATCCAGATCTTTTCATTTTGGATGAGCCAACGACTGGGATGGATGAAAAATCGCGCAATAATTTTTATAAGTTATTACGACATAGTGCCCATCAACACCAAAAAGCGATTTTGATGATTACCCATGATCATGAAGAAATCAAAAATTATGCAGACCGCCAAATTCATTTGGTGCGAAAGGAGGATTCCCCATGGCGTTGCTTTCATATGAATTCATGAGACGAGCCTTTTTAGCGGCGATTTTTATCTCAGGTATTGCACCGATGTTAGGGGTATTCTTAGTTTTACGCCGTCAATCTTTAATGGCCGATACTTTATCACATGTCTCATTAGCGGGGGTGGCACTGGGCTTTTTCCTTAATTTGAGTCCAAATGTAACGACTTTGCTGATTGTGATTTTAGCAGCGATTTTACTGGAATATTTGCGCAGTATGTTTCATAGTTATTCCGAGATTTCGGTGGCTATTTTAATGTCAGGTGGCCTAGCCTTAGCGCTTGTTTTAATGAAATTAAGTGGCGGCAATTCTTCAACGAGTATTCAGTCCTACCTGTTTGGTTCGATTGTGACGATTACCAATAGCCAAGTGTGGTTTTTAGGAATTTTATTCGTCGTGATTTTCTTGAGTTTCTTACGTTTTCGCCGACCAATGTATATTTTAACCTTTGATGAAGCCACGGCCCATGTCGATGGGTTGCCGGTGCGCTTAATGTCGATGTGTTTTAATATTTTAACTGGAGTGGCGATTGCGATTATGATTCCGATTGCTGGCGCGTTATTGGTTTCAGCAATTATGGTTTTACCGGCAGCGACAAGTTTACGAGTGGGTAAAGGCTTTAACCAAGTGATTTATTTGAGTATGTTTATCGGCTTGGTGGGAATGCTTAGTGGTTTAACGAGTTCCTTTTACTTGGATACCCCACCGGGAGCGACGATTACACTTGTGTATATTGCGATTTTCTTGTTGGCTAATGTGGTGCGCATCCTAGTTATTCAAGCAAAACGAAAATAAGTGAGAACTAAATGATGGACAGTCTTCTAAATAAGAGGACTGTTTTTTGCTGCAAACTAGGAATGATTTTTGTCAATCATTCTCTTTCATTCGTTTTTTTACGTTGATTTAGATAATTTTACGAACATTTTTCGATAATTTATGCAAAAACTCTCGCAAAACTCGTATTTTTTGATTATAATGGAAAGGAAAATATTTGAAAAACTTAAAATTAAGAACAAATAGCTTTTGAGGGGAGAAGAATCTATGAAAATTCGTCGGAGTGAACGCTTGATTGATATGACTAACTATTTATTGTCACATCCACATGAATTGATTTCGCTAAGTTTATTCGCAAAAAGATATGAATCTGCCAAGTCATCTATTAGTGAAGATTTAGGTATTGTGAAAAAGACCTTTAAAGAGCGCGGTATAGGCTTGTTAGAAACTTTGCCAGGTGCTGCAGGTGGTGTGGTGTTTATCCCGGTGATGGAAGAAAAAGAAGCGTATGAGTATGTGCACAAATTAGCCGAACGTTTATCTGAGCAAGACCGTTTATTACCAGGTGGCTATGTGTATTTATCTGATCTTTTGGGCGAGCCCGAATTATTACGCCAAGTGGGTCGCATTATCGCTTCAAAATATTTAGATAAAGAAATCGATGCTGTAATGACGGTTGCGACAAAAGGGGTTCCTATTGCTCAAGCGGTATCTTATTATTTAAATGTACCGTTTGTGATTGTGCGTCGTGATTCTAAGATTACAGAGGGTTCAACAGTTAGCGTGAATTATGTTTCAGGCTCATCAGAACGTATCGAAAAAATGGAATTATCTAAGCGCAGTTTACGTCGTGGCTCACGCGTGTTAGTGGTAGATGATTTCATGAAAGGCGGCGGTACAGTAAATGGGATGAAGAGCTTGATTGAAGAGTTCGAAGCAGAATTAGTCGGCATAACCGTCTTTGCTGAAGGAAATTTCAAAGGTAAACGTGTGATTGATGAGTATAATTCGTTATTATTTGTTAAAGATGTCAATACGCAAGATAAAACCATCTCTGTTGTACCAGGGAATTACTTTAAAGAATACGAAGAAAAATTGAATTAGAATCGAGGGAATATTTTGGAAAATCGTTATGTAATTATTATGGCTGCTGGTAAGGGTACCCGCATGAAATCAAAATTATATAAAGTGCTACATCCGGTATGTGGTAAAGCCATGGTGGATCACGTGTTAACGCAAGTCGAAAAATTACAACCTGCGCAAATTATTACGATTGTGGGTCATGGTGCTGAAATGGTCCAAGAACGTTTAGGCGGTCGTAGTCAATATGCCTTACAAGCTGAACAACTAGGAACAGGTCATGCGGTGATGCAAGCCAAAGAAGCGCTAGAAGGCAAAAAAGGTACAACTTTAGTCATTAGTGGGGACACACCGCTATTAACGAGTGCGACTTTGCAACAATTATTTGACTATCATGAGCAAAATCAAGCCGCAGTGACTGTATTAACTGCGCATGCGGACAATCCAACTGGGTATGGACGCATTATCCGCAATGAAGCTGGCGATGTACAAAAAATCGTGGAACAAAAAGATGCTAATCCACAAGAAGCCGCAGTCCAAGAAATCAATACCGGAACTTATTGCTTCGATAATGAATTGTTATTTGAAGCCCTAAGCCAAATCACAACGGACAATGCGCAAGGTGAATATTATTTAACTGATGCCTTAGAAATTTTGAAAAATGCTGGCAATAAAGTGGCCGCTTATCAAACGGATGACTTTGAAGAATCACTAGGGGTTAATGATCGTGTGGCACTTGAAACAGCTAATCAAATCATGCGCAAACGAATTAACCGTCAACATATGATTAATGGGGTTACTTTTGTCGATGCAGCAAATACTTATATTGAAGCAGACGTTACAATTGGTTCAGATACGGTGATAGAAGCAGGCGTTATCTTAAAAGGTCAAACTAAGATTGGTCAAGATTGCTATATCACAGCGCATAGTGAAATTGTCGATAGCGTGATTGAAGATGGCGTGACCATTAAACATTCTGTCGTGGAAGAAAGTATTGTTCGCACAGGTGCAGATGTTGGTCCATTTGCCCATCTACGTCCAAAAGCAGATATCGGTGTGAATGCCCACGTCGGTAACTTTGTGGAAGTGAAGAAAGCTACGATTGGTAAAGATACTAAAGTAGGACATTTGACTTATGTCGGCGATGCAACTTTAGGCGAAAACATCAATGTCGGTTGCGGGACGATTTTTGCCAACTATGATGGTAAGAATAAACATCACAGTACAATCGGCGACAATAGCTTTATCGGCTCAGGCACAATTATTGTTTCACCAGTGAATATGGAGAAAAACAGTGCCACGGCTGCAGGTTCAACCATTACCCAAGACATTAGTGAGTACACTATGGCCATTGCCCGCGCCCGCCAAGTCAACAAAGAAAACCTAGCCAAAAAACTACCATATTTTGAATAAAGGATGTGAAACAACTAGTCAGACAGTAAAAGTTACGTGCTGTTTGGCTAGTTGTTTTTTCTTAATAAGAAATCAAAAATATAATTTCTGATAGTTTGCTGAGAGGAAAGCTCTAATTGTTCGCCTATTTAATATTTTAATGAAAAAATCGCCAAAAAACCTTGAT
>NHCFI00100__coassemble_1520_pt1 | contig 82734 bp, 80 predicted proteins | sample NHCFI00100__metabat2_low_PE_012 | metagenome-assembled genome bin NHCFI00100 | reverse complement strand
CCTGTTCAGAGTTATACAACGAATAATCAAAATGGTACAGTTGCTTTGATTGATAATAAATTCATAAAAGTTCCTAAATTGAAATCATTAATAAGAATTAAGCTTCATAGACAACCAAAAGGGATGATTAAATCTGCTACAATCTCACGTCATGCTAGCGGTAAATACTATATTTCTTTGCTATGTAAAGAAGAAATTAACGAGTTACCTAAAACCAATTCTGCAATTGGCATTGACTTAGGTATTACAGACTTTGCGATTCTTTCAGATGGGCAAAAAATTGATAATAATAGATTCACGTCCAAAATGGAAAAGAAATTAAAACGTGAACAACGTAAGTTATCTAAGCGTGCCTTATTAGCTAAGAACAAAGGTATCCCTTTATCTGAAGCTAAAAATTACCAAAAACAAAAACGCAAAGTAGCTAGATTGCATGAAAAAGTAATGAATCAACGTACTGATTTTCTGAATAAGTTAAGTACAGAAATTATCAAAAATCACGATATTATCTGTATTGAAGACTTAAACGTAAAAGGTATGTTGCGTAATCATAAATTAGCAAGAAGTATTTCTGATGTATCTTGGTCTAGCTTTGTGGCTAAGTTGCAATACAAAGCGGATTGGTATGGACGTGAAATCATCAAAGTGGATACGTGGTTTCCGTCTAGTCAGATTTGTTCAGAGTGCGGACATAAAGATGGCAAGAAATCGCTCGATATTCGAGAATGGACTTGCCCTATTTGTCATACTCATCATGACCGTGATATCAACGCTAGTATCAATATTTTGACCGAAGGTCTAAGAATACAAACATTGGCTTAGGTACAATCAAAAACCGTAGGAACTACGGGGATAGCTTGGTAAATAAGAGAAACCGCTGTTAGTGAAGAAATAAGCTATCAAGTATGCTCTATTCCCAAGAAGCTCCCACTTCAAGCGTTAAGAACCGTTAGTTTTAGCTAAGTGGTGAGTAGTTCACGTTTGCGTAAATAGAAGGAATCTCTTAAAATAAGACAAGAAAAAGAGAATAAAGAAAGATGGTCAAAATGGTTAGATATAAAGCAATCATAGCGTATGATGGTAGTGATTTTTGTGGCTTTCAAAGACAAATCAATGGTCGCACGGTTCAAGAAGAATTAGAAAAAACGTTGAGTAAAATGGCGAATCAAGAAATACTTGTACATGGCTCAGGAAGAACGGATTCAGGGGTACATGCTTTAGGTCAAGTGATTCATTTTGATTTCCCACAAGATAGAGATTTGGAAAAAATGCGTTTTGCCTTAGATACGCAATCTCCTGAAGATATTGCCTGTATCAGTGTTGAGAAGGTTTCAGAAGATTTTCATGCTAGATATCATGTGGTAGAAAAGACCTATGAGTATCGCTTGCAGATTCAAAAGCCCCGTTCACCTTTTAGAAGAAAATATGCTGCTTATTATGCATATCCCTTAAATATTGAAAAAATGCAACGGGCAATTACGGATTTTTTAGGAACGCACGATTTCTCGGCTTTTTGTGCTAGTGGGAGTTCGGTTGAAGATAAGGTGCGGACAGTTTATGAAGCCAATATACGTCAAGATGAGGAAAATGGGGAGTTGGTTTTCACTTTTCGAGGTGATGGTTTTTTATATAAGATGATTCGTATCATGGTAGGAACACTATTAAAAATTGGCAATGAACGAATGCCAGTAGATGCCATTCCAGCTATTATCGCCTCTAAAGATCGTAATCAAGCAGGCCCCACGGCTCATCCTGAAGGGTTATATTTAAAAAGAGTCAAATATGAATAATCAAATAGAGCACTATGGACTAATGATTAGACATAGCGCTCTTTTATTGTTTAGCGGAGTAGTTTCTTTCGGTGATAATAACAATATAAGCCAAAAAGTACGGTTGCTGTTAAGCTGATTCCTGTACCTAAGAATAACCCTGGTGGATAATACGTCAAGGTTAGTGTGTGTTTGCCTTTTTTGACGGGTATCGTAATTAATGCATTTTTAAAGGCTTTTATTGGTACTTTTTTCCTATCAATTTTGGCTTGCCAACCTTTATCATAAGCTAAGGTAGTAAAAAGAACTTGATCTTCTTTTGCTTCAAAGGTCGCAGTCGCTTGGTTTTTATTCACTTGGAAAGCTACTTCATTTTGTCTTAGTACATTGATGGCTTGCTGATAAGCGTTGGTATCAAGTAGTAGTACTTTAGGTGTTAGGAAGGATAGCTTTTGATTCCCATTTAGGCTGATTGTGAATTGAAAAGTAGTATCCTGATTAAAGTAGCCTAAATTATAATATTGACCATTAATATCGATTTGACTTTCATAGCTTGAATGAGCTGTTGTTACTGTTGCGCTACTTGCATCCAATTGCGAGAAGTCAAAAGGAAACAGACTGACATAAGCTTGGGTATTTGCTGGAATAAATACTTGATAAGTAATTTTTTGTTCTTGGTCCGGATTTTGTTGAATATAGGTAGTAATATTGCCATTCTCATCAATTTTAGTGTTGGTTTGTTGCACTAAAGAGACTGTAGTAAATTTAAAATATTCCTGGTTTTGTCGTGATAAGGCATTGAATAGATTTTTCTGGCTAGCTAGGTTATCGAATTGAGGTTGTTGGACTTTATAGATATCTTTGGGCGCAAGTAGACCTAATTCAAGGGCATTATAATTTTCATATAGTTGATAATCTCCTACTTTTTGCTTTTGGCTAAAGCCGTACTTTTCCACTGGTTGCGTAGATAAGTTGTACTTGATATCAAAAAGGCTATCCATCAATAGGGTATTGTTTGGGTAACGTAAATTAAGATTGGTGCCACGTGACCGAAAACCGAGTTGATTTAAATAGCTAGAAGCGTGACGATTACGCATAGATGAAAATAAGCCAATCCCAGCATAGTTGTAATGAAAAGCATCATTAACCGAGACAGGATCGAGATTTTCTAGACGATAAAAATCTTGATTATGCTGTTTTGTATAACCAACCAATGCCGAAATAGCTGGATAAGGATCTGTATATAGTGAACGTGAAGCATAGACCCAATCATTACGAATCCCTAAAATTAAGTAATAGGAATTGATAGACATTTCGCCAAATGCTATGACAAGTAAAACAAGCGAAAATATTTTTTTAGAAAAGTGATTCCGATAAATAAAAAGAATCATGTAAATCGTAAGGACAATTGCAGTTATCCATGCTGAAGAAGGCGTAAGAAAAAGGTATTCTTTTTCAGCTTTTCCAAAATAGGCAATCGCAAATAAAAATAGCCAAAATAAGCATGTATACGATAATGTTATTCTTGAATAGTGATAGATATCCGTGAGGCCAAACCCTGCTAAATAAACGACAACAAATGAGAATAAAAAGGCAAAACGAAATAAAAACATATTAGGGGCGTGCATACCTTGCCAAAACAAATTTAAAGGTTCTAAATAAAAGCTTGCTATCAGTATGGCAATTAAAACGGTATAAGCAATTTTTTCTTTAAGTAAAAAACGTTTATTAAGATAATATAAGGTTAAGCCAATTAGACTCAGTAGCCCTACAAAAATAAAGGGAATAGAGCCGTATTTAGTCGTATCATAGACACCAATAAAATTTTTGACTAGTAAATCGAGTGTTGCGGTATCTTCGGTTTTCCATTGGGAGATTTTTGTGAGCGATTCACCGTTTGTCTTTAAGTCAATGAGCGTGGGCAATAAGATAAACATAGAAGCGCAGCCACTACAAATTCCCGTCATGAAAAATGGGATAATGGTGGGTTTGGTTTTTCTGAAATTTGCAACAAGTTGAACAAAAAAGAACATTACAGAGAATACACCAATCATAAAACCAAAATAGAAACTTGTGCAAAATAAAAGAAAATAACTGATAAATAATAAGCCAACTTTTTGTTTAGCGATTAGTCTTTGAATACCTAAAATCACTAGGGGTAAATAAATAAATGCATCTAGCCACATGATTAATTCTGATTGCGCAACAGCAAAAGATAAGAGTGAATAGCAAGTGACCAAAGCAAGTCGAAGTGTTTCTGGTAATTTAGGATAAGTCGACTTGGCCAGTACCCCGAAGCTTAAGCCCATCATGCCAAATTTGACTAAAGTTAAGAAGTATAGGGCATCAGGCATGAGTTGATTTGGGAAAAAGAGCACCAAAGGAGTAAAAATTCCTCCCAAATAATAGGCAGCTAGTGAAAGATAGTTTAATCCAAGTGCGGCATTAAAGGTGTAAAAAATACTTTGTTTGCCCAGTAAGACTTGTCGAAAACTAGCATGAAAGTTGGAAAATTGGGCAAAAGCATCACTGGCTAAAATACTACGATCACTTCCAGGATAGATACCATTTAAAAGATAGACAAGTGCCATGATAGCTACTGGTATGAAAAAGCTAGCAAGTAAATAAGTTTTATGTTGTTTTATATATTGCTTCATGAATGAATAACCTCAGTATAAAGATAGTGTAAAAACATTGTACCATAAAAATAGGCAAAAAAAAGAAGCCACAACTAAATGCAGCTTCGTCATTTCGTTTATTAATTAAACTCGCTCAACTTTTCCAGATTTCAAAGCACGAGTTGATACCCAAACTTTTTGAGGTTTGCCATCAATTAATACACGAACTTTTTGTAAGTTAGGTTTAACTGTACGTTTTGTAGCGTTCATTGCGTGTGAACGGTTATTTCCACTTTTAGTTTTACGACCTGTAAAGTAGCAAACTTTTGCCATGTGTTTTTCCTCCTTTGCCTTGATGTGGGAGCGATTATTTTCGTCTCATACTAAATTAATTTATCATATACTGAAAAAAAAGGCAAGAGATATTTTAGAATTCATTGACATTTTTTCTTAAACATTGTAAATTAAACAAGGTTAGAGGGATTCATTGAGCTATCCCTTTTCATAAGATAGTAGCTATGATAAAATAAACTTATTGAATAAAAATAAGGTCCAGATGAAGGAGGATTTCTGATGGCTGTAAAAATGATGACGCAAAATGGTTTAATCGAAATGTCCAATGATGTAATCGCAACAGTAGTAGGTGGCGCGGCTACAGATGTATTTGGGATTGTCGGTATGGCTAGTAAAAAGCAAATTAAAGATAATATTGATGAAATTTTACGAAAAGAGAACTACTCAAAAGGTGTGGTTGTCCGTCAAGAAGAAAATGGCGTGGCAGTAGATGTGTACACAATCGTTAGTTATGGAACAAAGATTTCTGAAGTTTCTCGCAATGTCCAAGAAAAAGTGAAATATAATCTTGAAACAATGCTTGGTGTAACTGCAAACTCAGTCAATGTTTTTGTTCAAGGTGTCCGTGTCTTACCAGAATAAACTAGCGGATAATTTTTAATGAGGAGGATTTTTTTCAAGTGGTGGTAAATAAGATTAGCGCTAGTCAGTTCCAAGAAATGGTACAAGCTGGGGCAACACGATTACAAGCAAATGTAGAATATGTCAATTCTTTAAATGTCTTTCCAGTTCCTGATGGTGATACTGGGACAAATATGAGCTTAACAATGACTTCTGGGGCAAAAGCTGTGAGTGATTCAGCTAGTGAGCATGTCGGTGAGTTAGCAAAATGCTTATCTAAAGGCTTACTAATGGGTGCTCGTGGGAATTCTGGAGTGATTTTATCACAATTATTCCGTGGATTTGGTAAAGCAATGATTGATTTTGAGAGCTTAGATGCCAAACAATTAGCAGCAGCCTTTACCAATGGTGTGAATACAGCCTACAAAGCTGTGATGAAGCCGGTTGAAGGAACGATTTTAACTGTTGCACGTGTCGGCGCTGAATTTGGTGAACGTAAAGCAAAAGAAAGTGACGATTGCGTTGAAGTCATGCAAGCAGTGGTAAATGGTGCGAAAAAAGCTTTAGCCAAGACTCCTGATTTATTGCCAGTCTTAAAAGAAGTAGGCGTAGTAGACAGTGGTGGTCAAGGATTATTATTTGTTTATGAAGGCTTTTTAAATGCTTTAACTGGTAATTTTGAAGAAGATGAACAGTTTACGTTAACATTGGCTTCTATGGATCAAATGGTTCACGCAGAACATGAGCGCTCGGTGCAAGGTCAATTAGCCACTGAAGATATCAAGTTTGGTTACTGTACAGAAATTATGGTGAAAATTGGGGAAGGCCCAACTGTAGATAGTGAATTTGACTATGATACTTTCCGTAATTATTTAAATGAACTTGGAGATTCTTTATTAGTGGTGAATGATGATGAAATTATCAAAGTTCACGTGCACACAGAACATCCTGGTGAAGTGATGAATTATGGTCAAAAATTTGGTTCATTGATTAAAGTCAAAGTAGACAATATGCGTTTACAACATGAAACAATTTTAGAGCATGACCAACAACAAGCGAAAACCCAAGCAAAACCAAAGATTCCATTTGGTGTCATTGCTATTGCGGCAGGTGAAGGCTTGAAAGAATTATTTACAAGTCTAGGTGTTCATTATGTCATCAGTGGTGGTCAAACGATGAATCCAAGTACCCAAGATATTATGGATGCTATCGAAGCCATCAATGCGGAACAAGTGATTATCTTACCAAATAATAAAAATATCTTTATGGCGGCTGAACAAGCGGCTGAAGTAGCTGAAATTCCAGTTGCAGTCGTACCAAGTAGAACGATTTCTCAAGGAATGACTGCTTTACTAGCCTTTAATCCAGAAGCTACCTTAAATGAAAATAAAGAACAAATGACTGAGATGCTTGAAAATGTCGTGAGTGGTTCGGTAACTCATGCGATTCGTGATACAAGTATTGATGGTATCGAGATTACAAAGGGCGATTTCTTAGGGATGGTAGATGGCAAGATTGTCGTTTCTAAACCACAGATTTTAGCTGTATGTATGGATACTTTACAAGCCATGATGGATGAAGATACAGAAATTATCACGATTATCATTGGTGAAGAAGGTAGTGAATCTCAAGCAAAAGAAATTGAAGCTGCATTATTAGCAATCAATGATGAACTTGAAATTGAAATCCATCAAGGAGATCAACCAGTTTATCCATATCTATTCTCAGCAGAATAAAGTATAAATGGTGGAGAGTGTGGGAAAACCTGCACTCTTTTTTTATATAAGGTGGTGTGAGATGAATTTACAAGATCCAGTAACAGCTTTAAGTGGCGTGGGGGAAAAACGCGCTGAGACCTTAGCCAATTTAGGGATTGAAACAATTGAAGATTTATTAAGCTACTATCCTTTTCGCTATGAAGATATTCAGGAACGTCAAATTCAAGAGATTAATGATCAAGAAAAGGTAACATTAAAAGGTTTGGTGGTCTCGCCAGCGGTATTAAATCGTTTTGGTTATAAGAAATCCAAACTTTCTTTTCGTTTGATGCAGGAAAATGATGTGTTTATGGTTAGTTTCTTTAATCAGCCCTATTTAAAGGATAAAGTCGTGGTTGGTGAAGAAATTGCCATTTATGGACGCTGGGATGCCAAACGCCAGACACTAAATGGCATGAAAATTTTGAGCAGTAGCAGTCAAAATGAAGGTTTTTCGCCGATTTATCATGTCAATAAATCCATTCGACAAACAACACTGATTCAATTAATTAAGCAAGCTTTTGAACAGTATTATGGCTATATCGAGGAGAATTTACCGCAAAATCTCGTGGATAAATATCGTTTATTTGCTAGAAATGAAGCGATGTGGGCGATGCATTTTCCAAAAACAATGGAAGATCATCATCAAGCCAAGCGCAGAGTGATTTTTGAAGAATTCTTTGTTTTTCAGATGAAGATTCAAGGGCTAAAGACAAAGGAAAAAGCGGAGAAAAACGGGCTCAGCATTCCTTATGATATCCAAAAATTAAAGGCCTTTATTGCGAGTCTGCCATTTGAATTAACGAATGCGCAAAAGAAAGTGACTAATGAGATTTGCAAAGATTTGTTAAGCCCTAAGCATATGCAACGTCTTTTGCAAGGTGATGTAGGGAGTGGGAAAACTATTGTGGCGGCGATTGTGCTCTATGCCGCAACCACTGCAGGCTTTCAAGGCGCATTGATGGTGCCTACCGAAATCTTAGCGCAACAGCATTACCAATCATTGGCTGAATTATTGCGTCCTTTTGAAGTGAATGTCGCACTTTTGACAGGATCGACCAAAACCAAAGAACGCCAGCAAATATTAGCCGATTTGAAATCTGGAGAGCTAGATATCATCATTGGGACTCATGCCTTGATACAAGATGAAGTTGATTTTGCGCATCTAGGGTTAGTGATTACAGACGAGCAGCATCGATTTGGGGTAAATCAGCGTAAAGTATTGCGTGAAAAAGGCTATAAACCAGATGTTTTATTCATGACCGCCACACCGATTCCTAGAACTTTGGCCATTACCGCCTATGGAGAGATGGATGTATCAATTATTGATGAGATGCCAGCTGGTCGCATTCCGATTGTGACGCGTTGGGTGCTTCCTAAACAGCTCGACCAAGTATTGAAATGGGGGCAAACTGAACTTGCAAGCCACCATCAAATGTACGTCATCTGTCCGCTCATTGAAGAATCAGAAAGTTTAGATGTAGAAAATGCTCAAAAAATTTATGAGCAACTACGGGATTATTATGCCCCTGATTATCAAGTGGGACTCTTACATGGACGGATGAAAAATGATGAAAAAGATGCGGTCATGCAAGCATTTAAAGAAAATCAGTTACAAGTATTGGTTTCGACCACAGTCATTGAAGTAGGAGTGAATGTACCGAATGCGACGGCGATGATTATTATTGATGCAGATCGCTTTGGCTTAGCACAACTTCACCAATTAAGAGGGCGTGTCGGTCGGGGAAGTCAAGCCTCCTATTGTATCTTAGTAGCAAATCCCAAAAATGAAGTTGGGAAAGAGCGAATGAAAATCATGACACAGACTAATAACGGCTTTGTGGTCAGCCAAAAAGATTTGGAATTACGAGGACCAGGAGAAGTATTTGGAAATCGTCAATCAGGCTTACCGGTCTTTCATTTTGCCGATATTGTGGCTGATGCGCATATTTTAGAAGTAGCAAAAGAAGAAGCCCAAGCGATTTATGCGCAAAAAGATTGGCAGATTTTACCGATGTATCAGGATTTAGTAAACTATCTAGGGACTGATAAAAATAATGGCGAATTTTTCGACTAACAGATATAATAGAATTATTCCATGAAAAAAGGTGAGGCGAAGAAATGAAGATAGCAGTCGATGCAATGGGCGGCGATTATGCTCCAGAAGCAATCGTTAAAGGTGTGATGTTGGCCCGTGAAAAATTTAATGATATTGAATTTCAACTTTATGGTAAAGAAGCAGAAATTAGAAAATATTTAACAGATGATCGCAATATTACGATTATTCATACAGATGAAAAAATCAATAGTGATGATGAGCCAGTAAAAGCCATTCGTCGTAAAAAACAAGCTTCGATGGTTTTAGCCGCTCAAGCCGTAAAAGATGGACGTGCTGATGCGATTCTTTCTGCCGGCAATACCGGAGCATTATTAGCAGCTGGCTTATTTGTTGTCGGACGGATTAAAGGAATTGAACGACCTGGTTTGATGTCTACTTTGCCAGTGATTGGTTCGACTGGCGGTTTTGACATGCTTGATTTGGGTGCCAATGCCGATAACAAGCCAGAACATCTAGTCAAATATGCCATTTTAGGCTCTTATTATGCGGAAAATGTTCGGAAAGTGGCCCAACCAAAAGTCGCATTACTCAATAATGGAACAGAAGACTCAAAAGGAAATGAATTAACCAAAAAAGCCTTTGAATTATTAAAAGCAACACCAGAAATTAATTTTATTGGTAATATCGAAGCCCGTGAAATTCTCGAAGGACGTGCCGATGTGGTAGTTACTGATGGCTTTACAGGTAATGCGGTATTAAAATCAATTGAAGGAACCGCCCTTAGCATGATGAAATTACTGAAGCATGCGATTTTAGATAGTGGTATCAAAGGAAAAATGGGTGCACTGCTTTTAAAAGGTGGCTTAAAAGACTTAAAAAACCAAATGGATTACTCTAAGCACGGTGGAGCGGTATTATTCGGTTTGAAGGCACCCGTCATTAAAGCCCATGGTTCCTCTAAAGAAGAGGCTGTTTACGCTACAATTAAGCAAATTCATACGATGCTAGAAAGTCGCGTAGTAGAAAAATTAGTTGCCCATTTTGAAGAAGAATAGTGATACTTGTCTGCAACGATTGTCACGAAAATGAAAAAAAGCTAGACAAAGAGACAATTTATCAGTACAATGTAGAGTGACTGAACAGTAAGAAGTCACTATTTGGAGGTGAATGCCCGTGACACGAGAAGAAGTATTCAGTAAAGTGGCAGCAATTATTGCCAAACATTTTGAAATCAACGCAGAAGATGTGAAAGAAAATACGAATATTAAAGACGATTTAAATGCTGATTCAATTTCTGTAATGGAGTTTGTTTTAGAATTAGAAGATGAATTTGGTACAGAGATTTCTGATGAAGATGCAGAAAAAATCGAAACAGTGGGTGCGGCAGTAGATTATATTGCTAGTCACTTAGCTTAAAAAGGTTTATGTGAATTCAATCGCGCGGAGGATAAGTGAGAAGGTCTTGCTTGTACCGCGCGTATTTTTTTGTTTTTCGGACAAATAGTTTGGAAAAGCCATCAAAAAACTGATAAAAAGTCAATAATATCAAGGGTTTGTTTGCATTTTAAGGGGATTTTAGTATAATAGGAATGTATTTTCATATTAAAAGATAAAGGAATGTTGGTAATGGATCAAAAGCTAATTACAAATTTAAAGGAAAACTATCAAATTATTTTTAATAATGTAAGTTTGTTAGAGCAAGCATTTACCCATTCGTCTTATGTGAATGAGCATCGCAATTTGCATCTGTCTGATAATGAACGTTTAGAATTTTTAGGAGATGCCGTGTTAGAATTGCTCGTTTCACGCTTTTTATTCCAAACTTATCCAAATGTCACAGAAGGTAAGTTAACCAAACTACGGGCAGCGATTGTTAGGGAGGATTCTTTGTCACAATTTGCTAAAGAGTGCCAATTTGACCAAGCCATTCGCTTAGGTAAAGGAGAAGAAAATTCTGGTGGTCGCAAGCGTCCTTCTTTGCTATGTGATTTATTTGAATCTTTCTTAGGTGCCTTGTATTTGGATCAAGGTTTAGAAGTGGTGGAACAATTTTTAAAACAAGTTATCTATCCTAAAGTATTAGCTGGTGCTTTTTCACATGAGATGGATCATAAGACAAAATTACAAGAAATATTACAAAAAGCAGGCGATGTATTCATTGATTATCGTCTGATTAAAGAAGAAGGCCCTGCCCATGATCGACTTTTTTCAACAGAAGTCTATTGTGATCAAGTCTTAATTGGTACAGGCAGCGGTCGTTCGAAAAAACTAGCAGAACAAGCGGCGGCGGCTGATGCTTTAAGCCATATTGAAGAATAAGCGAGGAAACAAGGTGCATCTAAAAAGAATTGAAATTTCAGGATTTAAATCATTCGCTAATCGCACCATTATCGATTTTGAAAAGAATGTCACGGCGATAGTGGGTCCTAATGGTAGTGGGAAAAGTAATATTACGGAAGCGATTCGTTGGGTATTAGGAGAGCAATCCGCCAAGAGTTTACGTGGTGGAAAGATGCCTGATATCATTTTTGCGGGTTCAGATGCTAAAAAAGCCTTAAATCTAGCAGAAGTAACTATGGTTTTAGATAATAGCGACCATTACTTACCGGTAGACTATGCCGAGGTTAGTGTGAAAAGACGCTTATTTCGTAATGGGGATAGCGAATTTTATCTGAATAATCAAAGTTGTCGTTTACGCGATATTCAAGAATTATTTATGGATTCTGGCTTAGGTCGTGAGTCTTTCTCTATTATATCTCAAGGGAAAGTAGAAGCGATTTTTAGTAGCAAGGCTGAAGATCGTCGTGGTATTTTTGAAGAAGCTGCCGGGGTTTTAAAGTACAAACAAAAGAAAAAACAAGCGGAACAGAAATTATTTGAGACTCAGGATAATTTAGATCGTTTAGCAGATATTATTTATGAATTAACCGAGCAATTAACACCACTCGCCCAACAAAAGCAAGTTGCACAACAATTTTTAACTTATAAAGAAGAATTAACCCAAGTCGATGTTTCCTATGTTGTACAAGAAATGCAACAAAGCAAACAAGTATGGGAAGAAGAAAAAGCGCAAATCGCAAGTCTGAAGCAAGAAGTTCAGAAATTATCCCATGCCTTAACGCAAAGTGAAAATGAATTATTGCGTTTACGTCAAGACCGCGCACATTTAGATGAGCAGTTAGAAGAAAAAAACCAAGACCACCTACATTTAGTAGAAGCCTTGAAACAAGCGGAAGGAAAAAAGGCAGTATTACAGGAGCGCTCTTTCCATCAGCAAAAAAATGCCAAAGAATTGCGTCATAATCTTGAACAAGTACAGCAACAAATCGAACAGCTGGAAGAAAATCAGCAAACATTGATACAAAAGATTTCGCAAAAAAATGGACAGTATCAACAAATCGAAAAGCAATTAACCCAACTACAGCAAGAATTGGCAAAATATCAAAAATCTCCCAAAGAATGGTTGGAAGAATTACGTAACCAGTATTTGGATCAATTGCAGGCTAAGACTAATTTGCAAAATGAATTAACATTTATCGAAAAGCAAAAGCAACAAGATCAACAGAAAAATCAACAGACCGTAGAAAAACAGCAAGATTTACAAGCAACCGTCCGTGAATCAAAAGTAAAATTGGATCAGTTGACTGTTGAAAATGAAGCGTTGCAAAATCAAGTTCAGGCAAAACAACAAGCTTTAGCCGCTGCGCAAAAACAAGTGACCACCCAACAAGAACATTTACAAAAAGCCCAACAGATGATGTATCGTTTGATGAATGAAAGTCAGCAAGTCCAAGCACGCCGCAAGACTTTAGCTGACTTGCAAGAAAATTATACGGGCTATTATCAAGGGGTACGTCAAGTCTTAACCCACCGTAAACAATTATCCGGAATCATTGGTGCAGTGGCTGAATTGCTAGACGTGGATCAACTATATGCTTTGGCTATTGAAACAGCTTTAGGTGCCGCTAGCCAATATATTGTGGTTGAAGATGAAAAAGCTGCCAGACAAGCGATCACCTTCTTGAAACAACAACGCGCAGGTCGAGCTACTTTCTTACCGCTAACTACGATACAATCACGAAAAGTTACGGAAAATGTCAAACAACAAGCCGCTAGTATTCCAGGATTTTTAGGTGTGGCGAGTGAATTGGTGACCTTTGAAGAAAATCATCGTGCCATCATGGAAAATTTACTCGGTGCTACATTGATTAGTGAAGATTTAGAGAGCGCCAATCAACTGGCTCGTCGTCTAAATTATCGCTATCGTGTTGTTTCCTTAGAAGGCGATGTGATGAATGCTGGAGGTTCGATGACCGGGGGTGCGAATAAACGCTCAGGCCAAACGACACTCTTAGGTCATCAACAAGAACTAAACCAATTAAAAGCCAAAGAAGCCTCTGTCAAAGAACGTTTACTACAAGCAGAAAGTCAAGTAAAGACGTTCCAACAAGACTTAGCGCAAAAACAGGCAGAAGTCGAAAAAATGCGTCAAGCGCTTGAGCAATTACGCATGAGCCAAACGACAAAAGAAAATCAGGTGACCAATCAAGCGGAAAAACTGGCACGGTTACAACAAGATTTAACCAATTTTGAATTTGAAAATCGCGAAATTACAGAACTATTAGCAGAATATGACCGTGATTTAGCCGATAAACAAGCACAATTGCAAGTAATGGTACAGCAATTAGCCAAACTCAATGAAGAAATGGATCAGCTAAACACGCAAGCTGATAATCTAGAACTGAAACGAGAAGCCTTGCAACAAGAATTAGCCGATAAACAGGCCGAATTTGCAGTAACCAAAGAGCAAGTAAACCAATTGCGCCAAAGCTTTACGGCAAATAAAATGGCCCTAGAAGAAGCACAAAAAAATCTAGAGCAATTGAATGTTCAGTTATCGATGCTTGATGCGGACTTTTCTGATCAAGAATTAGATGAAGAGACTTTAGATCAGCAAGTATCCCAATTAAATGAACGTAAATTAGCACTCCAAGAAGAAATGCAGGCTTTACGAGAAAATCGTTATCAAACACAGCGTCAAATCGACGAACTCGATCAACAATATAATACTTTCAATCAAGAACAAAAGGCGAAATTATCTCAGTTAACCAAACTAGAAGTTCAAGCCAATCGTTCAGAAATATTATTGGATAATCGCTTGAATTACTTGCAAGAAGAGTATGAATTATCCTTTGAACAAGCGCAAAAACAAGCACTTGAACTAAGCGATATCGATCAAGCAAAGGCAAGAATTTATGAATTGAAAAAAGCGATTCAAGAATTAGGACCGATTAATTTATCAGCCATTGAGCAATATGAACAAATCAAAGAGCGCTATGATTTCTTAACTGGTCAACGCGATGATTTATTACAAGCGAAAAATCAGTTGTTTGAAACGATGAATGAAATGGATGAGGAAGTCAAATTACGGTTTAAAACAACTTTTGATGCAATTGCGACTCAATTTGAACGTGTATTTCCAAATATGTTTGGTGGTGGACGTGCACGCTTGAGTTTAACAGATCCACATGATTTGCTGAATACTGGTGTTGAAATCGAAGCCCAACCACCAGGCAAACACTTAAAAAGCTTAAATCTATTATCTGGTGGGGAAAGAACATTGACCGCGATTAGCTTGCTATTTGCGATTATTCAAGTTCGTCCAGTACCGTTTTGTGTGCTCGATGAAGTGGAGGCCGCTTTGGATGAGGCAAATGTATTGCGCTTTGGCAAATACTTACAGACCTATCAAGACGAAACCCAATTTATTGTCGTCACTCACCGTAAAGGAACAATGGAAGCAGCCAATGTTTTATATGGGGTAACGATGGAAGAATCAGGTATTTCAAAAGTATTATCTGTCCGTCTAGAAGAAATTAGTGAAGGCGGTAATTTGAATAGAAAAGAGGACAATCATGATTAAATTAGTAGCTATTGACTTAGATGGTACGCTTCTGACTGATGATAAAAGAATTTCACAAAAAAATTTAACCGTGTTGCAAAAGGCAAAAGAACAAGGTGTTAAAGTGGTTTTATGCACTGGACGCCCTTTAGCTGCTATTACGCCATTTATTGAACAATTAGGCTTGAATGAACCTGGAGATTACAGCATTACATTTAACGGTGGATTAGTCCAAAAAAATGATACTGGTGAAATCTTAAGTAAATCAGCGCTGAATTTAGAAGATGTACAAAGAATTAGCCGATTGATGACGGAGCTAGATTTACCATTAGATGTCTTATCAGAAGAAGTGGTTTTACAATTACCAACTTCAACGAATCATCCATCCATTTATCCTGAATTAAATGGCTTATTAACTTATAAACCAGCTAAATTAGCAGATTTAACATCAGATGGTCTTTACAATAAGGTCGTCATGGCTTATCATCAAGAATTTTTAGACCAACAAATTGAAAAAATCCCTGCACAATTTAAAGCAGATTATGAAGTCATTAAAACGCGTAGTAATTTATTAGAATTTATGCCAAAAGGAGTGACTAAAGCATTTGGATTAGATCACTTGGCACAATATTTAGGGATGACGAGCGATGAAGTGATGGCTTTAGGTGATGAAGAAAATGACTTATCGATGATTCAATATGCAGGTATGGGTGTGGCTATGGCAAATGCAGTTGAAAAAGTTCGCCAAGCCGCTGATTATATCACTTCAAGTAATGAAGAAGACGGTGTCGCTAAAGCTGTTGAGAAATTTGTTTTAAAATAAAGAAAAGAGGTGTCATAATGGGCTTTTTTGATAAGATTAAACGTGCTTTTACCGGAGAACAACCCACTGAAGAAGTAAGTAACGAACAAGAATTACAGACACAAGAGAAATATGATAAAGGTCTTGAAAAAACACGTAAAACATTCGGTGAACGCATGAATGAGCTCTTTGCCAATTTCCGTTCAGTGGATGAAGATTTCTTTGAAGAATTAGAAGAGACCTTAATTGGTGCCGATGTTGGCTTTGAAACATCGATGAAAATTGCTGATGCTTTGCGCCAAGAAGTGAAACTCAAAAATGTCAAAAAACGTGCCGAAGTCCAAAATGCGATTATCGAAAAATTAGTCAACTTATATGAAGAAGAAGGGCTAAATGAAAATAATGCCTTGAACATTCAAGAAGATGGCTTAACAGTCATCTTATTTGTAGGAGTGAATGGTGTAGGAAAAACAACCTCCATCGGGAAAATGGCGCACCAATATAAGGAACAAGGTAAAAAAGTATTATTGGCTGCTGCGGATACATTTCGAGCTGGGGCCATTGATCAGTTAGTTGTTTGGGGAGAGCGTGCTGGTGTCGAAGTGGTAACTAAAGCACCTGGTAGTGACCCTGCTTCAGTCGTTTTTGATGCGATTCAAAAAGCAAAGGAAGAACAGGCCGATATCTTATTAGTGGATACGGCTGGGCGTCTACAAAATAAAGTCAACTTAATGAAGGAATTAGATAAAATCAAACGGGTGATTCAGCGTGAAATTCCTGATGCACCTCATGAAGTTTTGCTTGTTTTAGATGCAACGACTGGACAGAATGCGATGGTTCAAGCCAAGCAATTTAAGGAAACAACCGATGTCACAGGTTTAGTCTTAACCAAATTAGATGGTACGGCCAAAGGTGGGATTGTGCTAGCTATCCGCAATGAATTGCATCTACCTGTAAAATTAGTCGGTCTAGGGGAAGGCATAGATGATTTAGAACCATTTAGCCCAACTGATTTTGTAGTTGGCCTATTCAGTGGATTACTAGAATAAATAATTTGATTCAAAATTAGAAGAAGCGGCTAGTCCCTTCTTCTTTTTTGTGATGGTGTACGTGAAGTTCGTCTTGTGTTAAAATGGTCCATGACAAATGAAAGTAAAAGATTGGAGATTTTTATGGAGTATCAAATTTCCTTACCACAAATCCAAGAAATATTATTAAAAAAGCAATTATTAAAAGAAATTATTATAGATGGTCAGTGGCATTACGCACCCTCTGACAAAATCAGTGCAAAAATCTTTCACCATATGACTTATGATTCTCGTGAAGTAGGTAGGGATTCTTTATTTTTTTGTAAAGGACTCAATTTTAAAGAAAGCTTTTTAGCTCAAGCCATTGCTCAAGGATTAACTTGTTATGTCTCTGAAAATTATTATGAACACCAAGCTGCCATTGCTGTTGTTGTTACTGATATTAGAGAAGCGATGGTGGTATTAGCTCAAGCCTTTTACCAAAATCCACAAGAGCAGTTATTCACCATTGCCATTACGGGAACAAAAGGGAAGACGACTACCGCTTATTTGACGCATCAATTAATCAACCAGTTGACGAATCATAAATGTGCACTATTTTCTTCAGAGGAAACGATTTTAGATGGCAAAACGAAGATGAAATCCTCGCTTTCGACTCCAGAAGCTTTGGTTATTTATCAACAAATGGCTCAAGCAGTCGAAAATAAGATGACGCATTTGGTGATGGAAGTTTCGTCACAAGCTTACAAGATTAAGCGCGTATATGGTTTGACCTTTGATGTCGGCTTGTTTTTAAATATTGGCCATGATCATATTAGTCCGATCGAGCATCCGACATTTGAAGATTATCTTTACTGTAAGCGGCAATTAATCTTGCACAGTAAAAAGATGATTTTAAATGCAGATATGCCTTATTTTGATTTATTAGTAGAGACCTGTCAGCAAGCAAAAGTCGACTATCTCACTTTTTCAGAAAAATCAGTGATAGCAGATTACCAATATACGAGTAAAAGTCAGCATGATTTTATCTTGAAAGATCAGCAAACAAATCAAGAACAAGCCATTCACTTAGGATTAGTTGGTGAATTTAATCATGCCAATGCAACGGCAGCAATAATGGCGGCACGTCTTGTAGATAGCCAGTTATCTTTAGAACAAGCTGGACAAGACTTAAGTGAAGTGAGTGTGCCTGGTCGGATGAATGCTTTTTATTTGGCAAATGGTGCATTAGTCTTGGTGGATTATGCGCATAACTATTTAAGTCTTAAGGCGGTCAGTCATGCAGCAAAACAACTTAAGCCAGACGGTAAATTGATTATTTTAACAGGTAGTGCCGGTGGGAAGGCCTTATCTAGAAGACCGGATATGGGCAAGGCGATTAGTGAAGAAGCAGATGTTGCCTTTTTAACAGCGGATGATCCAAATTTTGAACAAGTTGCAAGTATTAGTGAGGAAATCAAAGCCGCGATTACCAATCCAAGTGTCCAAGTCATTCTTGAAGAAAACCGCAAGCAAGCCATTTTGCAAGCATTAGCGATGGCGGATAGTCAAAGTGCGGTTGTATTAGCGGGTAAGGGCAGTGAAAAAACAATTAAAGTAAACGGACAAGCAGCGCCGTATGAAAGTGATATTGAAATTGTAAAAGCTTATATTGCTGAAGAAAAAGCTTAATTTATGAAAAGAACAAGAGACGAGAATTAGTCGTATTGCTAGTTCTCGTTTCTCTTTGTATGCACGTTACAATTGTAGGAAAATTAACAAAGTTGGCTTGCAAGTTGCAAAATTTCCTATTAAAATAAGACGGTAAGACAAAATTTTTAGAATGTAAGAGGATTATCAATGTCAGAACAATTTAAACAACAAGCCTCTTTAACCAATGAGGAAAAAATGGCGCGTGGATCAGCCTGGATGACGCTAGGTAATGTCGGTTCACGCTTAATCGGTGTTATATATATTTTACCATGGTATTACTGGATGGGAAGTCATGGACGAGAAGCAAATGCCTTGTTCAATATGGGTTATAATGTTTATGCGTTATTTTTAATGATTTCAACGGCTGGGATTCCCGCGGCTATTGCTAAACAAGTCGCTTACTATAATTCCAAACAACAATATGAATTAAGTCATCGTTTATTTAAAAAAGCGTTGATATTTATGGGAATTGTCGGCTTAATCAGTGCTGGAATCATGTATATCGCCTCACCAGCACTAGCAAGGATGTCTGGTGGTGGCGCAGAGTTGATTCCGATTATGCGTTCGTTAAGTGCCGCCATTTTGATTTTCCCTTGTATGAGTGTGATTCGTGGCTTTTTCCAAGGAAATCAAGATATGCGACCTTATGCTGTTTCACAATTAGCAGAACAAGTCATTCGCGTCTTTTACATGCTATTAGCGACTTTCATTATCATTAAAGTGATGCACGGCGATTATTTAAAAGCAGTCGAACAATCAACTTTTGCGGCTTTTATTGGGGCACTTGCTTCGATGGCGGCTTTGATATATTTCTGGAAAAAGGCGGAAGTTCAATTTGAAGTCCAAAAAGAAGTTAGCCTACCTGGTGAATTGCTCGATACGAAAGCTTTAATCATTGATACTATTCGTCAGGCTATTCCTTTTACAATTGTTGGTGCAGGAACGACCATTTATAAATTAGTCGACCAAATGACCTATGTACATATGATGCAGTCATTTACGAAATTTACCAAGGACGAATTAGTGGCACAAATGGCCGTATTTGGCGGAAACCCTGATAAGTTAACCATGGTCGTAATTGGCTTGGCTACTTCAATGGCGTTTACGAGTCTACCTTTAGTGACTGAAGCAGTAACGCAAGGAAAACACCGCGATTTAGCTCGTTTAATTAACAATAATTTCCAACTCTATGCTTTATTAATGTTTCCAGCGACTTTTGGCATGATTTTGCTAGCTTATCCATTGAATACCTTCTTTTATGAACCGGATAAATTAGCAGCAAAAGTCTTAATAGAAGCCTGTCTATCTGGATTGTTTGTCGGCTTATTTATGCTTACTTCTTCTACTTTACAAGGAATGTATTACAATAAAGCAGCGGTAAAATTCTTTGCAGTAGGAATTGTCATTAAATTTATTTTGCAATATCCATGTATTTTATTATTCCAAATTTATGGACCATTACTTTCAACAACGATTGGCATGGCTGTCTCATGTTATCTAAATATCCGTCAGTTGCAACAAGCCACACACTTTAATTATAAATTAACCTTGAGACGCATTTTATTAATTACAATTTTAACAGTGATGATGCTGTTAGCTGCGGCGATTGCAAAAGTTGTCTTTGGTCTCATTTTCAGCCCAGAGCATAAGATGTCAGCCTTTTTACTATGTATTCCGGTTGCGGCAGTCGGAGGGGCGGTTTACTTGTACTTGATTTTGAAAGTTGGCATTGCTGAGAGATTATTAGGTTCAAGTATAACTCGCTTACGTCAAAAATTAAGAATTTAGTATGGTGATTTCATGCGTTTAGATAAGTATTTAGCAGATATGCAAATCGGCTCTAGAAAAGAAGTCAAAGTATTTATCAAAAAAGGTTTCGTTACTGTCAATGGTACGGTGATTAAGTCCGATAAATACCAAGTCGATGAAAAAGTAGATGAAGTGACATTTGATGGAGAAGTAATTGGCTATCAAAAAGAATTTTATTACCTTTTAAATAAACCACAAGGCGTTATTTCAGCGACGATTGATGATTATGAAGAAACGGTATTAGATTTATTTAGCGATGAAGATTATCGGGAAGATTTATTTCCGGTGGGGCGTTTAGATAAAGATACGGAAGGGTTGTTAGTGATTACGAATGATGGTGCGCTATCTCATCGTTTGCTTTCTCCTAAGCGTCATGTGCCTAAAGAATACTATGTCCAAGTGAGCGGCTGTCTAACAAAAGAAGATCAAGCAAAGATGGCAGCGGGATTAAAGATTGATGGTGGGGAAATCTGTTTGCCTGCCGAATTAAAGATTTTAACGGTCGATGAAAGTGAGCAAACCTCCACGGCACAGCTTATTTTACATGAAGGTAAATTTCATCAAGTCAAACGGATGATGCAGGCTTGTGGCAAAACGGTGACTTATTTGCAAAGAATTCGTATGGGAAATCTAACTTTACCAGAAAATCTTGCGTTAGGTGAATATCGAGCGTTAACTGCTGAAGAATTAGATTTATTACAACAAAAATAGACAAAATGAGAGCTATGTAAAGATAGACCTTTGCATAGCTCTTGATTTTTGAGGTTAAGGATTTATAATTGTAGTTACGTTATTGAAAAAATGGGAGATGAGTTTTTGAAATTTAACAAAATAGCGCCCTTAGTTGTAGGAGCAGGTTTCTTTTTATGGGGGAGTCCTGTTCATGCAAGTGAGATTGAACAACAAATGAAGCAAAATCAAGACCAATTAAATCAAGTGCATCAACAAACACAGACCTTTTTATCACAGATTGAACATTATCTTCAAGAAATGAATGAGAATAAGACAAAAGAAGAAGATTTTGAAAAAGCTGTCTTGAAAGAAAAGGACGTTTATCAAAAGAAAGAACAAGAAATCGAAAAATTACGGCATAAGTACAATCGTCTATCTAAATCAAATGATGAAATTTTAACACCAAAAGAATTGAAAAAGAAAACCAATCAGTTAATTGATTTAAAAGATAAGATTCGCTTCTTGGATGAAAAAGCTGAAAAATATCCGAAAATCATTGAAGACCTTGAATCAAAGGTTACTTATTACCAAGAAAAGCGCGTAACTTGCGAGTCCCAACAAGCTATTTTAACAGCTAAAGTGAAAGACTTGAGTGCACAGTCAAATAAATTGCAAGCAGATTTAAAAGTTCTTCAACAGAAAAAAGTAGAAGAGGACAAAAAGAAAGCAAAAGAAGCCGAAGCCAAAGTGACTGGTTTTGCTTCTCCATTAGAAACGCGTCTAGTCGTATCTAGTGGGTTTGGTGGCCGCCCTGATCCAAATGGTAAGTCTGGTACACAGCATGATGGAATTGATTTACCTGGAAGTCTCAATCAAAATATATTAGCTGCTCGTGCTGGTCAAGTTGTGACAACTGGTAGTCATCCAAGCGCAGGAAATTATATCATTGTCAAACACGATAATGGTTTTTATAGCTATTATTTGCATTTAAATCAAATTTTAGTGAAGTCAGGAGATAATGTTGTCCTAGGTCAAGTCATTGGTAAAATGGGTACGACCGGAAATTCAACGGGTGTCCATCTTCACTTTGGACTAGCTAAAACACCAAATTGGCAAGGGTTCGTGGATCCTGCGTATGCCTTGAGATTAAAATAAAATAATAAAAAGCGTATTTCATAGGAGAGCTTGTCTCAATGAAATACGCTTTTATTAGTTAGATTTGCACTTGAATAACTTGTACCCCAGATTTTTCCAGAGTAGTAAGGATTCTCTCGTCAGCATAGGAGTCAGTGATTAATATATCAATATCCTCGATTTTTCCGATGGTGAAGTTTGCTTGATGGCCAATTTTACGGTAGTCACAAACAACAATTAATGTGCTAGAGTTTTCGATGATTTTTTGATTGATTTTAGATTCATGAAAGACAGAGGTGGTAATTCCGGTCGTTAAATCTACCCCATCACAACCAATAATACTCACATCAGATCTAGCATGGGCAAAAGAATCGACAGCGATATCTCCCGTTAAGGCTTTTTTGGAGTAACGAATTTCACCACCACTTAAGATGATTGAAGAGTCAGGATGGTGTTGAATATCTGCGACTGCTAAATTATTTGTCATCAAAATGATGCTTGTATCTTGCAAAAATTGAAGGGACGCAGTGGCTGTTGAACTAGTGTTGATAAATAAAGTATCTCCATCTTCTACATGCCTAGCTGCCTCTTTAGCAATACTTAGCTTTATTTGTTCAAGAGGATCATTTTTTTGTCCTTCTACTTCTTGAAAAATTTCTACATAGCCAAAAGGTTGGATAATTTGCCCCATTTCAGATAACTTTGCACAATCTCTGCGAATAGTCATCTCAGAAACGTTAAAATATTTACTTAAATCTTTTATTTCTGTTCTTCCATTTTCTTTCAAATAATGTAGGATTTCTTCTCTTCTTTGCCTGATTTCTTCATTAGAACGCTTCATTTTCTTCACCTTCAGTTAGTTTACGTAAAGTTTTAGTATATTTTTTTATCATAGTTGTGTTATCAATTTTTTTAGCAGATTTTATTATAATTTGATAATGAATTATTTTTTCTCTAGTGTTAAAATAATTGATATCTGTATTTTCTAGGGCTTGTATTCCTTTTTGGTTTCTGCCATTTAAAATGTAATGGATTCCCTCAATTTGTGAAAAAGAAAATAAAGGGGATAGATTTTTTTGCTTCGTAGATTGAAATTGTTTCAGTTTATCTATCATCATTAAAGCTTTACCACTTTCATCAAGAAAATAGTAGCACAAAAGTTGATAGTAGTAAAAAATAAATAGATAGTCTAATTTCGCTTTAAAAAATCTTTCATTAGTAATTAGATGCTTTAAACATTTGTCGTATTTTTGTTGATCAAACAAGCCCAACGTATCAAATAATATAAATGAACCTTTAAAACCATGGAAGATATCCAATTTCTGAAGTTTATTCTGATATTGTTTAGCCAGTGTTGGATTTACGTCTTGTGTTTGAGCGATAATCATTTTTTGATAAAGTTTCTTCAAGTACTCATAATAAGTTGCCCCGATTAATATGAAAATTCCTACTATAAAGAAAAATATTTTTCCACTCATTGATGGTGCTTTTATGATTGTGAATGCTAAATATAATGCAAAAATAGCAATTGCGCCCCAAATATAGTATTGTTTAACAAATAATATGAGATATTTACCTGTGTTTTTGTTCATCTTCCTCACCTCACTTGAATATTAACATATAAAACGCTTTATTACCATGAAATTTTGGTACATTAACATAAAATATCCAAAATTATCATATATTGTGTTTGTAAACGAATACAAAAACACTATAATGAGAGTGTAAAGAAAAATAAATGATGTTTCGGAGGAATGTATCATGGCAAATAATGTAAATGAAGTAACAAAAGAAAGTTGGATTCTTTCTACATTTCCAGAGTGGGGAACGTATTTAAACGAAGAAATAGCGGATACTAAAGTTGCAGAAGGAACAGTTGCTATGTGGTGGCTTGGTTGTACCGGCATTTGGTTAAAATCACATGAAGGAACGAATATTTTATGTGACTTATGGTGCGGAACAGGTAAACGTACACATGGAAATGGTTTAATGAAACAAGGACACCAAATGATGAGAATGAGTGGTGTGAAGAAATTACAACCCAATCTTCGTACTCAGCCATTTGTTATCGACCCATTCGAAGTGAAAGATGTAGATGCTTTAGTTGTTACACATATTCACTCTGATCACTTAGATATTAATACGGCCGCTGCAGTTCACAAAAATTGTCCAAATGCCAAATTTATTGGACCACAAGAAGTCGTAAATACATGGTTAGGTTGGGGAATTCCTGAAGAAAAGACAATCGTAGTTCATCCTAAAGACGAAGTGAAGATTAAAGATGTTACAATTGTTGCTTTGGAAGCGTTTGACCGTACAGCTTTAGTAACATGTAGTGATCCTGAGGTTATCTTAAAAGGTAAAATGCCTCAAGATATGGATGAAATTGCAGTAAACTATCTATTCAAAACATCTGGCGGAAACATTTATCATGCGGGGGATTCACATTATTCAAACCTTTTTGCAAAACACGGGAATGAATACGAAATTGATGTCTGCTTAGGTGCTTATGGTGAAAACCCACGAGGAATTACAGATAAAGTCACTTCAGTAGATATGTTAAGAATGGCTGAATCATTAAATGCAAAAGTGGTGATTCCAGTTCATTATGATATCTGGTCAAACTTTATGGCAGATCCAAAAGAAATTACCGAAATTTGGAAATTCAAAAAAGATCGTTTGCAATATCAATTTAAACCATATATTTGGCAAGTGGGCGGTAAATTTGTCTATCCAACCAATAAAGATGATATGGAATTTAATTTTGATCGTGGCTTCTCAGATTGCTTCGTTCAAGAAAATGATACTCCATTCCCATCATTCTTATAATTGAAAGGGCTGTTAGCAATGTTGAAATATTTTTATGATAACCAACTAATTAATATCACGGAAAAACATCCAAAAAATTGGGAAGAAGCGATTGAAATCAGTGGTGAAGTCTTAAAAGAAAAGGGCTTAATTACCGATGAATATATTCAATCAGTTATTCGTGATGTTCATGAGTATGGACCATATATAGTGATTATTCCTAATGTAGCCATGCCTCACTCATCTGCTAACAATCAAGGCGTATTAGGTACTGGAATTGGTTTTACCATTCTTCCAGAAAAAGTTTATTTTGAAGAAGGCAATGAAGAAAAGCAGGCCAAGCTTTTCTTCACACTTGCCGCTAAAAATGGGGAAGAACATATGCAAAATATCGCTAATCTTTCAGAAATGTTAATGACAGATGGCTTAGTCGATGATTTGTTAACGATTCAAACCATGGATGATTACTTGGCAATAATGAAAAAATATAATATTTAAATTCGAGGAGGAATCCGAAAATGGAAAAAATTGGCGATATTTTACTAGTCATTTGGTCTTATTTTGCAAAGAACATTTTGACACAACCAGCATTTTTAATCGGGTTGATTGTATTTGTGGGTTATGTGCTTTTAAAACGACCACTATATGAATCAATTTCAGGTTTCTTAAAAGCAACAGTTGGTTATCTGATTTTAACTGTTGGTTCTGGCGGCTTGGTTAATAATTTCCGTCCGATTTTAGTAGGTTTGAAAGATCGTTTTCAATTGCATGCGATGGTAACTGACCCGTATTTTGGGCAAAATGCGGTAACTGAAGGAATTGAAAAAACTTTTGGACGTACATTTGGTGATACAATGCTCTTATTGCTCATTGCATTTATCTTTAATATTCTATTAGTTCGTTTTAGAAAATACACCAAATTACGTGCAGTCTTCACAACCGGTAACGTTCAAGTACAACAAGCAGCCACTGCTTTTTGGTTATTACTATTTTGTTTCCCACAACTTGGTCGAATTGAAGTATTATTAGTTATGGGCTTAATTTTAGGTTGCTACTGGGCTGTGGGCTCTAATTTGACAGTAGATATTTGCCAAGACTTAACAGAAGGTGCAGGATTTGCCGTTGCTCACCAACAAATGTTTGGTATCTATCTATTTGCTAAGTTATCTGAACGCTTCAAAAAGAATAAGTCTAATAAACGTTTGGAAGATATTGAGTTGCCAGGATTTTTATCAATGTTCAATGAAAATATAGTAGCAACTTCAATCTTAATGCTTTTATTCTTCGGTATTATTTTATTAGTTTTGGGTCAAGATTACTTGCTTAAAGCAGGATTCATGCAACCAGGTCAAAGTTTCTTATTCTATATTTTACAGACTTCATTAATGTTTGCGGTTTACTTAGCTATCTTACAATTGGGGGTACGTACCTTCGTTGCTGAATTAACAGATTCATTTAACGGTATTTCAAACACATTGTTACCAGGTGCGGTTCCAGGTATTGATATTGCAGCAACCTTTGCTTTTGGTTCTTCAAATGCAGTGACTGTAGGATTCTTATTTGGTGCATTAGGACAATTTGTGATGATTATGCTACTTATCTTATTGAAATCACCAACGATTGTCGTTGCAGGATTTATCCCATTATTCTTTGACAACGCCGCTATTGCAGTATTTTCTAATAACCGCGGTGGTATCAAAGCGGCGATGATCTTCCCATTCATTTCTGGCTTAATTCAAGTTGGAGGTTCGGCATTAATTGCTTCATGGGTTGGTTTATCACAATTTGGTGGCTATATCGGTATGTTTGACTGGGCAACTGTATGGCCAGGAATTACGGTAGCGATGAAGTTCTTAGGATTTATCGGTGTGGCTTTAGTCGTTGTCTTACTATTAGCGATTCCGCAATTACAATATCGTGCAGATCCTAAAGGTTACTTCTTAATTGTAGATGATTATGATGCTTATTTAGAGTATAAAGCACAAAAAGCGTAAATGTTAATAACTGGGGGATAGCTCATAATCCCCCTTAAGATGAAATTTTAATAGCGTCAAGCGAAAGGAAGGAATATAAAATGCGAGTATTAGTATCATGTGCAAATGGTTCAGGAACAAGTTTAATGATGATGAGAAGTGTGGAAAAAGCACTTAAAGCAGAAGGATTTAAAATTACCAATATTCATCACTGCGCAATTGCAGAAGGAAAAAGTACAGCTAAAAACTATGATGTTGTCTTTACACCAATGAATTTTGTAAACATGTTTGATCATGCCAAAGAAAAAGGTGTAACAGTTATCGGGGTTAAGAATGTAATGTCACCAAAAGAAATTACAGACCGAGTAAGAGAAACGGATTTAGCTGCTAGATTTATTAAATAAATGCCGAATCATCAAGTAAGGATTTTCCTTGCTTGATGATTTTCAAAAGAAACGAGGAATAAGAAATGACAAGACCAAATTTACAGATTGCATGCGATCATTCAGATTTACCAAGCGCTTTAGCTGATATTAAAAATGTTGGCGATGTAGTAGATATTATCGAAGCTGGAACAATTCTTTTGTTACAAACTGGCGATACAACGATTAAAAGTTTTAGAGCGTTATTTCCTGATAAAAAGATTGTAGCCGACACGAAATGTGCAGATGCGGGAACGACCGTAGCAAGAAACTGTGCAAATGCCGGGGCCGATTGGATGACAGTCATTTGTGCAGCAACCATCCCAACAATGAAAGCGGCTGCAAAAGAAATCTCTGAAGTACAAGTAGAATTATATGGAGACTGGACTTATGAACAAGCCCAACAATGGTTAGATGCTGGAATTAGTCAAGCAATCTATCATCAAAGTCGCGATGCCTTACTTGCAGGTGAAACTTGGGGTGAAAAAGATTTAACCAAAGTCAAAAAATTAATTGATATGGGATTTAGAGTATCTGTCACAGGTGGTTTAAATGTGGATACATTGAAATTATTTGAAGGTATTGATGTTTATACCTTTATTACAGGCCGTGGCATTACTGCAGCAGAAAATCCACGTCAAGCAGCACTAGATTTTATGGCTGAGATTAAACGCATTTGGGGTGAGTAATATGGGGCTTTTAGGAATCTATGAAAAAGCACTCCCTAAAGGAATTACTTGGCGCAAACGATTAATGATGGCGAAAGAGTTAGGTTTTGACTTTGTTGAAATATCCATTGACGAAACAGATGAACGCTTATCTCGTCTAGATTGGACGCAAGACGAAAGATCAGAAGTACGCCAGGCTATTTTCGATACACAAATCCCGATTTTATCTATGTGTTTAAGTGGCCATCGTCGTTTTCCTTTTGGCTCACATGATGAAAAAATTCGCCGAGAAGCAATGATTATTATGGAAAAAGCCATTCAATTAGCTTTGGATTTAGGTATTCGCAGTATCCAACTAGCAGGATATGATGTTTATTATGAAGAGAAAGATGTTACGACGAGAGCTTACTTTTTAGAGAATTTACAAAAAGCCGTTTCGCTTGCCTCGGCAAAAGGAATAGTTTTATCGATTGAAATTATGGACGATCCATTTATTTCTTCTATTTCTAAATTTTTAAAGATTAAATCTCAAGTACCATCTCCTTATTTACAAGTATATCCTGATTTAGGAAATCTTTCTGCTTGGGGTGAAAATGATGTAGCGCATGAACTAGAAATTGGCTTTAGTCATATCAATCAAATTCATTTAAAAGACACTTTGGCAGTAACAAAAGACTTCCCTGGTAAATTTAAGGAAGTCCCATTTGGAGAAGGCTGTGTAGATTTTGTCGGCTGCTTTAGAACTTTGAAACAATTAAATTATAACGGTCCAATGGTAATCGAAATGTGGAGCGAAACAAGTGAACATCCAGCAGAAGAAATCAAGCAAGCAAAATTGTTTATCTTAGGAAAAATGCAGGAGGCCCAATATCATGGATAGAGAAAAAGTAATTCAAGAAATGAAAGAACGCGTTTTTTATGCCAATGAGCAATTGCCAAAAGAAGGATTAATTAAATTAACTTGGGGAAATGTCAGCGAGATTAATCGCGAATTAGGTGTCATCGTCATTAAACCAAGTGGCGTTGATTATGCAAAAATGAAAATGGACGATATGGTAGTGACTGATTTACAAGGAAATTTATTAGAAAAGGATAGTTTACGTCCATCTTCTGACTTACCTACACATGTTGTATTATATCGTGAATTTCCAACAGTTGGTGCGATTGTTCATACACATTCTGTTCATTCGGTTCAATGGGCCCAAGCAAAACGTGATATTCCTGCTTATGGTACAACACATGCGGACACTTTCTATGGCAATGTTCCTTGTACACGTGACTTAACAGAAGAGGAAATTAACCAACGCTATGAAGAGGCAACGGGTGATGTAATTGTTGAAACTTTTAAAGAAAGACAGTTGGATCCACTGGCTTGTCCGGCAGTTCTAGTGAGCGGTCATGGTCCATTTACCTGGGGAGAAAATGTCACTAAGGCTGTTCAAAATAGCATTGTATTAGATGAAGTAGCTAAAATGGCAACGGTTACTGAACAATTAAGTCCTAAAATTGCTAGAATTGACCAATATTTGTTGGATAAACATTATTATCGTAAACATGGAGCTAATGCGTACTATGGTCAAAACTAAAATTTTACAATCAGCTTATCTTTTTTTAGGTAAGTTGATTTTTTTTTTGACATTTACTTTACTTTCTTCGTTATTATAGATGACAACGTTGTTTAGTCTCATCATTGTATAAAGGAAAGTAAGGGTGATAAATATGCAAATTATTTATTGGATGAAGCAGTTGATGGCGGATGATTATGGTCAGATTTTAGTATGGTTGATTTTTATTTTACTTTTAATGGGTGTGGATGTTATCACCGGGTTAATTCAAGCGAAAATCAATCGAAATATTAATAGTAAAAAAATTGGCGATGGAATTTTGAAAAAAGTTCAGATTTTACTGGTGTTAATTGTCATTGTGCCGCTAACCATTGTCTTGCCTAATGTAGTGAGTACAACGGTTATTATTGGTATTTATTTGCTAGAAACCTACAACGAATTAGTCTCTATCAATGAAAATCTCAAACATGCCGGGATTGATACTAATTTATTAGGTCCTATTACGAAATTGCTTAGAAAAGGGGATGATGAAAAATGATTGATATGGATACAGCTATCGATTACATGTATGGTTTGAGGGCAAAAAATATCCGTTACAGCATGGATTATTCGCGGACAGGAGCAGATGGTACGGGCGATTGTAGTGGGACGGTTTATGCGGCATTAAGAAAAGCAGGTGCCTCAGACGCTGGCTGGGTGGTAAATACGGACGGCATGCATGATTGGTTAGTAACAAATGGTTTTAGATTAATCGCCCATAATAAAGCGTGGTCTGCCAAACGAGATGATATTGTTATCTTTGGTGAAAAAGGTAAGTCAGGTGGCGTTGCAGGGCATGTAGTGATTTTCATCAGCAACACCCAAATTATTCACTGTACATGGAAAAGTGATAGCGTTAATGGTGTGTTCATCGAAAATGAAGCGACTGCCTGTCCGTATCGCATGGGCTGGTATGTTTACCGTTTAGATCAAAAAACCTCATCCTCTCAACCTAAAATAAGCGCTCAAGTTTCAAAACCAGCTGCAGAAATTCAGTGGATTTCGGAAAAATGGCACTTTATTACGAATACCTCTATCTATCTACGTACAGCTCCAACTGTTCAATCAGATAAAATCACATTATTAGGTACGGGCTCATATATTCAGTATGATGCGTATGGTTACAAAGATGGCTATGTGTGGTTACGCCAGCCACGGACGGATGGTACTTATGGGTATCTTGCAAGCGGGGAGTGTGTTGGCCATCGACGCACGAGCTATTGGGGTAGTTTTGACTAATCCTAGTGTTTCACTTATGGTATTCAGCGAACCTATTCTATATTACGGTATCAATAATCTAATTATACTAAATAACAAAAGTAAAGCTCTTTGTTTTATGCAACTTATGCGTGCAACAAAGAGCTTTTTGCAATCATTTTAAAATAACTTTGACGTAGAAGTAATTTTTAATTTCTTCTTGGTAAATGGATGTGTTAGGTGTATTTGATAAGCGTGAAGCATCAAACGTTTCGCACGGGAATGTTCATTATATAAAGGATCACCGACAATTGGATGCTGAATGCTTGCTAGGTGGACCCGAATTTGATGGGTGCGACCAGTTTCTAGGATACAATAGATTTGTGACTGGTTTTTGTTTGCTTGGTACACTTTGACATGCGTAATGGCTTCTTGTCCATTGCGTTCATCGATGGTTCGTTTCCGACGATCATGGCGATGGCGACCAATTTTTTTGCGAATGGTCAGATCTTTATCCAGCCGTCCTTCAACAATTGCCTGATACTTACGAAAGATTTCCTTTTGTTCAAGTAAGCGCCCCAGAATTGGCAAAACAAATGGATTTTTCGCAAAAAGCACGACCCCACTTGTTTCTTTATCTAAGCGGTGTACGACATGGGGAAAAGCACCTTCTCCTTGTTGTGCTAGATAGGCCGCCACATCATTTTGTAAAGTGCCATTTTCGTTAGGTTGATTGGGATGGGTTTTGATACCGACTTTTTTATCCACTACAATCATATGTTCATCCTCATACAGTACCGTGACATTTTGCGCCTGACCAAGTTGGACTTTTTGATACTGGTAATCTTCCGCTTCTATAATTAATGTGAGCGTATCTAGAGGTTGGACCACTTGATGAAACATGGCTACCTCACCATTTAGTAAGACATTTTTACGCACTCTTAGAAAATGGCGGACTTTTCGTGGTACCAACCATTGCTCTTCTAAGACTTCGCGAATGGTGCAGGGAGTAAAATCTATCGGTAATTGAATATCATATTTCATAGGTATTCCTTTCCTACTAAGGTCTGATTTTTAGAAAATTTAAGTCTTTTTCAACCTTTTTTTCATATATCAATGGTAAAATAGCTTTGATAAAATGGCAATGAAAAGTTTAATCGAAAGGAAATGTTATGGATTTTAAAACAATCGGATCTAAAATAAAGACAGGATTTTCCCGTTTTTGGACATGGTTTTCGCCTTATTGGCAAAGATTTTCTGCTTGGCGTAAACGTGTCTGGCGGAAATATCATATCAATAAAATATTAATCTTGTTAGTAATGATTGCGACCTTAGCGGCAAGTGTTTATCTCTTTTTTGTTGCGAAGAGTACCAAAGTTTCGGAATTAGAAGCAGGGTTGAAACAATCGACCATTATTTATGATTATAAAGGCGAAGAAGCAGGTCGTCTCCATTCACAAAAAGGAAATTATGTCGAGTTGTCACAGATTTCGCCTTACGTGGTAGATGCCTTGATTTCTACTGAGGACCGTCGTTTTTATCAACACCATGGATTTGATATCAAGGGGATTGGTCGGGCGATGGTACGGATGGTCATTAATCGTTCAACTGAAGGCGGTGGCGGAAGTACGATTACCCAGCAGTTAGCCAAGAATGCGTATTTAACGTTGGATCAAACTTTTAATCGCAAAGCCAAAGAAATTTTCTTAGCCATCGAAATTGAGAAAAAATATTCAAAAGATGAAATTTTGACCATGTATTTGAATTCTTCTTATTTTGGTAATGGAGTGTGGGGCATTCAGGATGCGGCGAAAAAATATTTTGGTGTCGATGCTAAAGATTTAAATTTAACTGAATCAGCTTGCTTGGTCGGTATGTTAAAAGGACCCTCGATTTATAATCCAATCGATCATTTGGAAAATGCTACGAACCGGCGCGATACGGTTTTAGAACTGATGGTAAGCAATCAAAAAATAAGTCAACAAGAAGCTACTCAAGCGCAGCAAGTTAATTTGGCTTCTCTTTTAAATGATACTTATACACAAAACCAAAGCGACTATGCTTATCCGTATTATTTTGACGCAGTAATTAACGAAGCCACGAATAAATATCATTTGAAATTACAAGATATTATGAAAAATGGCTATAAGATTTATACTTATCTCGATCCAAATTACCAACGCCAAATGCAGTCGGTTTACGAAGAAGATAGTTATTTTCCAGAAAATGCCGCGGATGGTACGATGGTTCAGTCAGCATCTGTGGCAATTAATCCTGATAATGGTGGGGTAGAAGCAGTTGTTGGACGTAGAGGAGAGTACACCTTTTTGGGCTATAACTTTGCGACTCAAATGAAACGCCAGCCTGGTTCGACGATAAAACCATTAAGTGTCTATGCAGCGGCTTTAGAATCAGGGTACCATCCTGATAGCCTCTTAAAAGATGAACCTTTAGACTTTTATGAAGCGAAAAACGATGATGGCACCTATGCTTGGGAAGTTCCGATGTATCAAGCTGTAGCCCAAAGTTTGAATTTACCAGCTGTTTGGTTATTACATGAAATCGGCTTAGATAAAGGATTCAAAAAAGCAAAGGAATTTGGTCTGTCATTGAACGATAAAGACCGATACTGGGGCTTGGCTTTAGGCGGTTTGCGTTATGGAGAAAGTCCGCTAACGATGGCAAGTGCCTACGCAACCTTTGCAAATGGGGGAACGTATTATGAAAGTCACTTTATCGCGAAAATTATCGATGCGACAGGTGCCGTCATTGTGGATAATACGGGTAAGAAAGGCACACGAGTGATTTCAGAAAGTACAGCCAATGAAATGACGAGTATGTTGTTAGGTGTCTTTTCTAATGGTACGGCCGTTAATGCACAACCTTATAATTATCAAGTAGCAGGAAAAACCGGAACGACGGAAACGAATTTTGATGCTAGCAAAGTCAATGACCAATGGATTGTAGGTTACACGCCTGATGTGGTGATTTCGACATGGCTGGGTTATGAAAAAACGACTACACAGCACTATCTAACTTCAACGAGTGGTCAAGGTGTAGGACAAGTCTTTAAAGCTCAAGCCCAAGGAATTTTACCTTATACGAAAAATACTGCCTTTCCAGTGGTTGATGCCTATCAGACAGGTGGTAAAGTGATGAGTCCCGAAGAAGCACAAGACGCGAACCAACCATCTGTGAAAAAACAAGTTGATGATTTTGCTGCTCAAGCCAAAGAAGGGTTGGAAACATTTGGTCAGAAAGTCAAAGAAGGCTTTAATAACCTATTTGGTGGCTTGGTAGAAAAAATCCAAGGGAACAATTAAAATTCCTTCGTGCCTAAATGTCTTAGATGTGTTACAATGAAAACGGAATTAAAAAACATTGGAGGATAAAAAATGATTAATATTTACGATACAGCGAATCAATTAGAACGCGAAATTCGCCAAACAGAACAATTTAAAGCATTGGAGCAAGCAGTTAAAGCTTTAAAAGAAAATAAAGCGTCTTATGATTTATTCAAAGAGTTCCAAGCCTTCCAACAATCGATGCAACAAAAAATGATGGCTGGCGAAGAATTATCAGATGCCGATGCACACAAAGCTGAAGATTTAACGACTAAGATGCAAGGCGATTCATTGGTTTCAGATGTTATGATGAAAGAACAAGCTTTTAGCCAATTAATCAATGAATTAAACCGCATCGTCTTAAAACCAGTGAATGATTTGTATCAATAAAATATTTTCCCACTAAAAAGAGCTAGCTGCCACGCTTAGTCTAATTTTAGTGGGATTTTTGTATTCGGAGGAGGTTGTTTTATGTCGAAATCAGATTTAGATGTATTATTTGTTTCACCATTGGGATGGAGTCGACATATTTGGGATAAAATTTGCCCATTTCTCGAGGAAAAAGAAGTGGCCTTTTTAGATTTTTTGGATCATTCTTATGAACAAGTGAATCTAGAAAAAATTGAAGAAAAACTATCCTATGAATTGTGTCGTTTGAAGCCTGATGGAATAGTGGTTGCTGCTTCTTTTGGGGTAGTGGTGGTAGGCCATTATTTGAGTACGCATAATCAACAGTGTCATCAGCTTATATTAATTGACGGATTTGAAACATTGCCAACGAATGACGAACTTAATCAATTAGTCGATCAATTACCAACAAACCAATATGCCACATTGCAAGATTACTATAATAGTATGCTTGAGGAAAATGAACAACAGGATATGAAGTTATTAGAAATTTTGAACCATAACTTGTCTTTTTATCAAGAAAGGTATCATACGAAATTAAGTAATGAGAATATGATTTCTTATCTTCGTTGCTATTCGAATTATTCAGTAAAAAATACTTTGACTAAAATAAGGCCGCAAGTGAATCAACTTATAGTATATTCTAGCATAGCGTTACCAATAGCTCATGAAAAAATTACGCCAGATAATCATTTGCTTATGTTAACTAATCCTAAAATATTAACTAACCAAATAGCCAATCTTTAAGAATATCTAAAATCGATTACTCAAATATTTATAATAGATAAGTGGCGTTATATAATTATTTTGTGAATCATTTATTTAATGCTAACAAGTTTGGTTAGCGGGTTGTTTTTGGAGGCGATATGATGTCTGATTTAAAATGGTATGCTGGTGGTGCAGAACGTAAGAAAGAAGCGATGAAATTAATTGAAAGCTTGATGGCAGAGTTACCGAATGAAGCCCATTTAGAGCCTTTGCGTAAGATGTTAGTTAGCTATCATGAAGAGTTGATCAAAGAACAGTCAGCTATTCCTTATATCTTAAGTCGTTTCAACATTGAAGTTTCAAAGGTTTTGCTTGATCATGGCATTACTTTATCAGAAAAACCAGCGGGACAATTGAAAGAATTAAGTCAATTATCAAATATTCGTTATGGTTATTAATTCATTCTCCTAATAGGCAAGGTTTAGGCGTTGGCTATTGGGAGTTTTTTTATCATATAAAAAATCATCCCTTAGCCCCATGAAGAAAACGCTTATAAATGTTATGATTATATCAATAAGTGAATTTGTTAATAAATGATAAAGCTAAATTGTCAGAGGGCTTACTAGCTGTATTACATAACTTGTTTAGAAAACGAAGGTGAGAGGGATATTTATGCGAGCAAAGGATAAAACAGGAAAAATAGTTGAAATCTGGCAAATTAGTCGCAAAGGGCCTCAACCAACTTGGGCGAAAGATGCGTTTGCGAAAAACTTTTTGGTTTGGATAGACAATCATCTGCGAATTTTATTGGCAGGTATCTCGCCTTCCGTTAGTCAAAATATCAAAAAAGGGGCAACTGGTTCACTTGGCGGTGGTGGATTCTTAGGTTATTCGATGTACACGTTGGGCTTTCCTGGTGATGTCATAGATATAACTAATCGGAAAGCACTCTCTCCAAAACAGTTTGCGAAAAGTTACCAAGTCATTAGTGAGCAGGATATGATCTAAAATATACATGGAATCTTTTAGGTTATTATAAATTAGTATAAGAAAAATATTCAAATTGGAGATGTTGTTAGGATGAATGATGTTTTACATATTCGACAATACAAAATTATTTTGGCTGAAGTGTTCCAGAATTAGCATTGGCTGAGTTGAGTGAATTTGGTACTTGGTTAAATCCTTTACCTTGACATTATGTACTCATTTTAAAATCAAATGAATTACCAATTGCTGATCCGGTCGTTTTTGAAAAAGAATTTAAAGAAAAAACCGCTCTTAGCGATAAGGATGTAACGATTGAAGCAACGTTTGGTCCGTTCACTTTGCAAAGAGCAGCGGATACAAAATGGTTCTAATATTGAAAGAAGGCATGAAAAATGTTTGAAACGATTGTAGGGATTGTATTATTGTTATTAGGCTATTATCAACTATATGCAACACGAAATGTATTTGTTTACACGAAAAAGCACGGGAATAAAAGTACCTCAGCTTTCCTACCACTTGGTTTATACAGTGGTGGTTTGATGGGCATTGTTTTTCTTTGCTTTGGTGTTGCGCTTACTTTCCATTTAATTTAACAAAAGAAAAAAACATATCTTTACTGTTTGAAGATGCAGTAGAGATATGTTTTTTTGTATCTAAAATAGCGAACAAATTTTCGTTTAAAATGTGACTTTTGCTATTATTAATGGTACAATGAAAGAAAAAATTGAAGGAAAAAGAAGAATGGTTCGTTTTTTACATTGTGCGGATTTGCATTTGGATCGTAGCTTTGAAGGGATGCCACAATTGAGTAAATGGCAGCAATCGTTACTTACAGTGAATCAAGAAGTGTGGCAAAGAATAGTTGATTTAGCGATTGAAAAGCAAGTGGATTTTGTCCTTTTAGCAGGAGATACGTTCCATCAGAATCAGCCAAGTTTATATATTCAAAATATTTTTTGTCAGGCGTTGCAACGACTTGAAAAAGAAGGAATCGAGGTCGTAATGTGTTTTGGCAATCATGATTATTACACCCCGCAGCGTTATTGGTTTGACTTTCCGGAAAATGTTCATTTGTTTACCGAAGAAGCAGTCTCGACACTGACGTTGACAACCAAGTCAAATGAACGTGTGGCTTTTAGTGGCTTTAGTTATTGTCAACCGTGGATTGAAGCAAGAAAGGATATCGAGTTTCCGTATAAAGCGGTGGATTGTGATTATCATATTGGCCTTTATCACGGACAACAGGCAGGCAAGTATGCACCTTTTCAAATTTCGGAACTAGTAAGCAAGGGCTATGATTATTGGGCGTTGGGGCATATTCATGTACCGACGACTTTAAATGAACAGCCGGCCATTGTGTATCCAGGTACGCCACAAGGACATACGAAAAAAGAAGTAGCTACAGGTGTGATGTTGGTCGAATTAACGCCTCAAAGTTGTCATTTCACGCCTACTCATGTTGCGAGTCTTAGTTTTGGTCAAGTGGATTATCCTATGCCCGTTCAAAGTCAACGTACCCAAGTGTTGGCTGATTTAATGGCAAAACTTTCAGCAGTATCACCAGGCTTTTATCAACTTCATTGGCAGCATTTATCAGAGCAACAGTTACTAGAATATTCAGCTGTCACTCGCTTGGAAATACTAGATTATTTAAATGCACAATTACAGCGTGACCAAAAAGATGTTTATGTTTATGAAATTGTTATCGACCATGAAGAACAGGAGACAAGTCCTACTATTTTGCCTTCTATGGTTTCAAGTCAAACATTTGCATCAGAAATCTTGGCGAAACAGTTAACGGAGGAATTGGCGAAAAACGGGCTCATAGGTTTTGTTTCTTTGGAGGAATTGATTCCAGAAGTGATGAGACAGGCACGAGAAAATTTAGGTTATGGAGCAGAAGAAAAGGAATAACAGATGAAACTATTAAAAGCAGAAATTACAGAATTTGGGAAATATCGCCAGTTTAGCTTTGACTTTACAGCAGGCAATCAGTTAATTTTTGGCGCAAATGAAGCTGGAAAATCTACTCTTTATCATTTCATCAAGGCGATGTTATTTGGTTTCCCTAAAAAACAAAAAAGAAAGCGCGATTATGAGACTGACCATGCCTATTATGGGGGGGCGTTGGAAATTGAAATCGATGGCGAAGTTTTGCGGATTGAGCGGATGAAACACCTCAATAAAGGAAAAGCAACGGTAATTATCGGGGACGAAATATTTCCCGAAAGTTATCTACAAAAGCGTTTAGCTCCTTTAAATAGTCAATTATTTGAACAAGTCTTTACTTTTGATCAAGAACAGTTACAGCAAATCACGCAATTAGATGAAAAACATTTGCAGTCTGCTTTGTTATCATTAGGCATTACTGGTAGTCAGCAATTATTTCTACAGGCCGAGCAAGAAGAAAAAGAGCGTAATAAAATCTTCACTTCAAGAGGACGGGTCTTGCCATTGAACCAAAAACTGGCGGAGTATCAAGCGTTGCAAGCAAGCATTTATACTTTAGCCGAGAAACAAAAAGAGTTAGCCGCCCAGTCTCAGCAGCTACAATCGTTGAAAAATGCACAGAAAGATTTAAAAAAACAATGGCTATCTTTGCAAAAACAAGCCCAACAAATCAAACAACAGCAAACACATTTTTCACTATTTGAAGAATACCAATCTTTGCAACAAAAGGATTTACAGTTAGCTGATGCTGCAGATGTTCAAGTGTTACAGCAATTTATGCAGCAAAGTCAACAGCTGAGTCAAGATATTCAAGTCTTGGAAAGTCGATTGTCACAACTTGAGCAAAAGCAATTATCTAAACGCTATTTATTTTATTTAGATCATGAAGAACAAATCAGTCAATTATTGCAAAGTGAAGGGACGCTATATCAAGATATTCAGGCGCATAAACAAATCACGCAGCAATTAGCGCAACTTCCTGATAACACAAAAGTACAAGAAACAGTCTCTCAAGAATTTGTTGCTCAGTATACGCAAATTCAGTCCCAGCTAGCAACCTTGACGAGCCAACTTACGCATGCGCAACACAACCAACAAGTCGCTGAAGAAAAATTAAATCAGTTTGAGCGGCAACACCCTGAATTATTTGCTCAAATAAAAGCGACAACCAGTCCTAAACCACTGCTTATTACGGGATTTGTTGGTGTATTGCTTAGTTTATTGCTTATGAAATTCTCGCCTTTATTTGGTGGCTTAGTCTTTGTATCGACGATTTTATTGGTAGGACTTCTTTATGTACGAGTTTACCGTGCTTTAGATAGTGAACCAATCAAGCAGCAGTGGCGCCTTTATTTACAAGATTTAGATGAGAAAAATCAAGCCTATCAAAATCTTTTGGAAGAACAAGGGACAATGCAAGAGAAGTTCCAAGCGCTACGCAGTCAATTACCGCTCGATTTACAGCATTTGGATCATGTTTCTTTCATTCAAGAGTTAGCTAAGCGGGATCAAGCAGCTCAGATCAGTAAAAATGCACAACAACAGCGACAAATGTTAAATGCTAAATTGGCGCAACTGAATCAAAATATGGCCCAATTTCGGAAAACAGCGGACTTTTTATATGAGTGGTTACCAATTGCTCATTTGACGATAGCAGAACAGTTAGGACAAATCCGTCAATTTAAAGAAGAAATGCAGCAGGAAAAAATAGCACGTGCGTCTCATCCAGTGACGCAAATCATGGAACAAATCAGTCAAAAACGGCAAGCGCAGCAAGATTTGTTAAAACAAAATCAGACTTTATTGGCTAAATATCAAATCCAACAGGTATCTGATCTACCGTTATGGTTTAGGCAAATGCAAGAACGAGCAAGCCAAGTAAAACGTAAAACAGAATTAGCGCAAATATTAAAAGGGTTGTATCCAGATTCTATGACAAAAGAGCAGTTAGCAAGTCAAGAGCAACACATTTTAAGTCAAGAAACACAGCTACAAGTGCAAAAAGATCAAAATTTGACGCAAATCAAACAAATTGAAGTCAGTCTTGTCCAACAGATGAAGGACCTAACCTTGCCAGAACTCTATCAAAAAGAAGCGCAATTAAAGTCGGAAATTCAAGAACTAATCTATGAATGGAGTGTGCACTTTGTCATTGAAAAGCAACTTCAATTCATGGCTGATCAACTTTCTGAATCACAACTTCCTTATTTGTTCGAACAGGCAGGGCATTTTATGCAAATCTTAACCAATCAACGTTATGATAAAATTCAGATGAAAGAAAATGAGTTATTTGTCAACCAACAGTCTATTTATCAGCTTTCTACCGGGACTAAAGACCAATTGATTATGGCCTTGCGATTTGCTTATTTGGCGGTGCAACAAAAAAATATTAGTCCAGTGGTGATTGACGATGGGTGGCTACATTATGATAGTCAGCGCAAACGGTCTTTGGCGCAACTTTTAGCAGAATTTGCGAAAGATTATCAAGTGATTTGTTTATCTTCGGACCGAGAAATGGTAAGCTATTATCAAGAACTTCATCAAGTAGTCAAACCATTATCTTAAGAAAGAAGGAATGTGCAGATGAAAAAAATCAAAGAATATCAAGTCGATGAAGAAATGCAACTCTTTGCTTTGATTAAAAATGCCGATGTACGGATGGCGAAAAATGGCAAGAAATTTATTGCTTTTACGTTCCAAGACACGTCCGGCACGATTGATGGCAAGTTTTGGGATGCCTCTGAAGAAGAAATTGCCCGTTTTGAAGCTGGCAGAGTGGTCTTTTTAAACGGCAAGCGTGAAATCTATAATGGCAATCCTCAGGTGAAAATTTTACATTTACGCTTAGCTAAATTAGAAGAGCCTAGTGATCCTAATCTTTATATGGAACGCGCACCGATGAAAAGGGAGGCAATGGAAGATTACATTGGTAAAACGATTTTTGAAATTTTAAATCCAAGTTGGAATCGGATTGTCCGCCATCTTTTAAGTAAGTATAAGAAAGCTTTCTTTGAATTTCCGGCTGCGAAGAAAAATCATCATGCCTTTTCAGGAGGACTCGCTTATCATACCGTAACGATGCTAAAAATTGGGCATTCACTCGTTGATATTTATCCTGAGTTAAATGCTTCACTGCTATATGCCGGAATTATTTTGCATGATTTAGGTAAAGTATTGGAATTAAGTGGAGCGATGACGACAGAATATACGGTGGCTGGTAATTTGATTGGGCATTTAGTCTTAATCGATGAAGAAATCACCCAAGCATGTATGGAATTAAAACTAGATCCAAATAAAGAAGAGATTGTCCTTTTACGTCATATGGTTTTAAGTCATCACGGGTTATTAGAATATGGTTCTCCAGTGCGTCCAAGAATTATGGAGGCCGAAATTTTACATCAAATTGATAATATCGATGCTTCGATGCAAATGATGTTGACTTCGATTCGTCAAACAACACCAGGTGAATACACGGATCGTATTTTTGGCATGGATAATCGTAGTTTTTATGTACCAAACTTAAACTAATCATTAAGAAAAGCTTATTTTTGAAATTTTTATGAAATATGTTTTTAAAAGTCTATTATTTTGGTGGATTTGTGGTATAGTAAGATTTGTGAACTCGAAAAAGAATTTAGGAGTGTTAATTTAGTTATGAAGAAAAAAGCATTATTAGCTACTTTGGCGGCTGTTTCTGTTTTAGGTTTAGCAGCTTGTTCCAAAGACTCTGATCAAACTATCGCCTCAATGAAAGGCCAAACCATTACTGTTCAAGATTTCTACAATGAAATTAAATCAAATTCTACTAGCCAAAGCGTGGTTCGTAGCATGATTATTTATGATGTATTTGACAAAGCATATGGTGATAAAGTAACCGATAAACAAGTCGATGCAAAATACAAAGAACAAGAGAAACAATATGGTGATAGCTTCGAATCTCAATTAAAAGCTGCTGGCTATACAAAAGAAAGCTTCAAGAAAACCATTCGTCAACAATTAGCTTTAGACGCTGGTTTGAAAGCACATGTAAAATTAACCGATGCAGATTATAAGACTGCTTGGGATTCATTCCATCCAGAAGTCACTGCACAATTCATCCAAGTTTCAAGTGAAGATGAAGCGAAACAAGTGATTGAAGAAGCGAAGAAAGATGGCGCAGACTTTGCAAAAATTGCGAAAGAAAAATCAATCGCAACAAGCAATAAAGGTAAAGATGTGAAATTTGATTCTACAAGTTCAGATGTACCTACAGAAGTGAAATCAGCTGCCTTTGCGTTAAAAGATGGCGAAATTTCAGCTGAACCAATCGCTGTAACCGATGCATCTACTTATCAAACTTCTTACTATGTCGTTAAAATGGTGAAAAACCAAGCAAAAGGCAACGACATGGATAAATACAAAAAGACTTTGAAGAAGATTGCTACTGATAATAAATTAAATGATTCTACCTTTGTGACAAAAACAATTGGTGAAGAATTGAAGAAAGCCAATGTGAAGATTAAAGATAAGACTTTCGCAGATGTATTATCTACTTACATTGATGCAACGAAGACAAGTTCATCATCAAAGACTAAATCTTCAAAATCAGAAACAAAAGAATCATCAAGTTCAAGTAAAGAAGAAACAAAAGAATCTTCTACTTCAACTTCAGAATCTAAATAATCGATGAACAAAGGCTACCTAGTGCTGTGATTGGCATTAGGTGGCTTTTTTGACAGTAACGGAAGAAGAATTGTTAGCACAAGGTTATCGTAAATATACAGGCGAAAAAGTCGATATTTACTATAATCGTAACATTTGTGAGCATGTCAGTAACTGTGTTCGAGGCAATCCACAAGTTTTTGAAGTCGGGCGTAAACCTTGGATTTTAAGTGACAATGATGAGGCACAAGAAGTAATGCGTGTCGTGAATACCTGTACAACGGGGGCATTAAAATATGTCTACAAAGGGGAAAATGAGATGGAATTTAGATTAGAAGAAAATCGTTTTGCGCTATTAGACGGCGATAAAGAGATAGGTGAAATAACCTGGTCTTTAGGGGACAGCCAAATCATGATTATTGACCATACCTTTGTTGATCCTGGTTATCGTGGACAAGGTTTGGCCGAACAGTTAGTGGCACATGGGGTAGCCTTTGCAAGAAAACACCATTATCAAGTAATTCCGCTATGTCCTTTTGCCAAAAAAGAATTTAGTCAAAAGTCAGAATATCAAGATGTGTTAAGAAAATAAGAAATCAGCGAGTCCACTTTTTTGAGTAGGTTCGCTGATTTTTTGGTTTATTTTTTTACTTCAAGGTGCGATTGTAATGTTTCTAGCTGTTCTTTGATTCTAGCAAGACGAGGCTGAACTTGAAATTCAAAGGCAGCTAAATCTTTTTCAATCCCTTCTTTGAAAGCTGGGATGGTTTGGTCCATGGTTTCTTGTAAGATGATTTGGTTTTCTTGTACTCGTTGATAACTCGTGGTTACGTCATTGATTTTAGACATGGATTCATCCACGGTTTCTTTGATAGCTTCTCGATTTTCCTTACCACTTTTTTCCGTTGTTAGTAAAGTCACGATACCACCAACTGCTGAACCAAAAAGTAACCCCTTTAAAAATCCTTTCACTGCACTCATCCTTTCTTAGATAATTGTAGCTGATCGCCCCTTCTCACAACCTTATTTGACAGTGTTCAGCAGCTAGACATTGTGAAATTCGCCCTCCCGCTTGAGAAAATCTCCTTTCATCCGATTTTCTCAGCGGTAGGTAAGCACACGAATTTCTTCATGTCTGGGCGAGCTGCTTCACAACCTTATTTGACAGTGTAAATCGACTAGCTACTTCGGCGTATAAGCCACCCCGTATGGGAAAGTCTTTACTTCTTGGACTTTCCCGACATGTTGGACAAACCTTATCCGCTCGTAGCTGACCAAGTCGATTTACAACCTTTTACTCAAAGCTTTCTCTGATTCTTTTAGCGATGGCTTCCATTAGTGTTGGGTTGTATTGGTCTTGATGATTGCCAAAGTGCATAGAGAAGTCATCGTGTGGACTAAATCTAGGAATCAAATGAATATGTGAGTGAAAAAATGATTGATAGGCCACTTCACGGTTGTTATTAATAATATTTAATCCTTGCATGTCTGGGTAAGCTTTTTCTAAGGCACGTGCAATTTTAGGGATGCGGGCAAAGACTTGAGAAGCCAATTCCTCATCGTATTCAAAAATATCTTTGGCATGTTTTTTAGGTACCACTAAAGTATGGCCAGGTGTCACTTGGGTAATATCTAAAAAGGCGTAAACGACCTCATCTTCATAAATTTTATAGCTAGGAATTTCTCCATTAATGATTTTACAAAAAATGCAATCTTCCATCAGTTTTTCCTCCAATAAATAAACGTTGTGTTGTACTTTTACTTTAACATATTTTAGGTCATTTGGTTAGTATTTACTTTGAAAAATATTGGTGAAATGTCGTGGGTAAAAATGAGAATTAGCAAGCCTTGTTTAAATTTTCAACCATATTCCTTGCGATAAATAAGATTTCTAAGTACAATGGATGAGGAAAGGGAATCAAAGTATAATCTATACAGTTTGATATGTATGAAAATAATAGAATTTAGATGAGTAGTGGTAATTTTTATTGCCAATTGGAATTTAGGAGGACCCGTTTCAATGTCAGTATTTAGTTTTGATCCCAGTAGTCGATTAAGTATTGTGGCTTTGCGTGTCAAAAATCGTGACCAAATGATTAATTTCTACTGCGAGATGTTAGGATTTAAGTTAAAAACCGAAGAAAATGAATTAGCGATTTTAGTAGCCGAAGATGGTAGTCATGAGCGCATTTGGTTAGAAGAAAGCCCACGTGCAACGGAACGTTTTGGTGAAGTGAAGCGTCTGAACTACTATAAAGTGGAAGTGCCGACTTTATCTGAGTTTGCGGCAGTGTATTCACGATTAGTTCATGCTAAATATCCGGTCATTCAAGCCGAGTTTACACCTGATTTATGTCAGTTTACTATCGTGGATCCTGAAGGCAATCAGTTGGCGATTCGCACACCTGAAACAGTGAGCATTGACGAAACTTCACTTTTAACTTCAGCTGATCCAAATAAAAAATTATCAAGCAAAGCGCGGATTGCAGAATTGGGCCTTCACGCACAAGATGTCCAAGAAGAATGCCGATTTTTAGCTGATTTACTGGGCTTTGAGTTTGATGAAAATAATATTGCTTTTCAAACCTTAACAGATGGCGAATTTGGAATTTCAATTGTCAAGCATGATACCGAAAACGTAAAAATCCCAAGTCATCAAATTTTAGGCTTAGATTTTTTGAAATTCCGATTACAAGATGAACAGTTTGAACAATTATTAAAACATGTTCAAGAAAGTCAAATGAAACATTACCTTGATAGCAAACAGAAGATTTTAACGGTGTATGATCCAGTCGGTGTAGAATGGTGGTTCTTACGTTAATTGCATCATACAAAGATGTCTGATTGGTTACCGGATGAATAGTCCAACCAATTAGGCGTTTTTTTTATGAAAAGAGATAGAGGAAAAACATGCAAGAAAATTTTTATCCAAAAACACAAGCAAAAATTCAAGAATATCTAAATGAAAAGGTCTTTCCAGGGGTTTGTTACGCAATTATTGATCATGAAAAGATGATTCACAAGCATTTTGGTTATGCGTCTTTAATCCCCAAAAAACGGGTGATGACGGATGAGACATTATTTGATGTGGCCTCTTTGACCAAGGTTGTTTGTACCACGACGATGATTTTAAAATTGATGGAACAAGGCGTCATCGAGATTGACCAACCTTTGAAGCGGTATCTACCAGCTTTTGGCGATGAAAGCATTACGTTACGACATTTATTAACCCATACAGCTGATATTGTGACTTATATTCCGAATCGTGATCAGCTCAACCAACAGGAGTTAATGCAGGCTTATTTGACTTTAAGAGCGGGTGATAATCTAGGAAAAGTCGTCAAATATACCGATGCGGGGACGATTTTATTAGGGTTCATGCTAGAAGCAATCTTTCAAAAGCCGGTCACAACTATTTTTAAAGAAGAAATTTTTGAACCGTTGCAGATGACCGAGAGCCAATTTCCACCACTTGATATGCATTATTCGATTGCTGCAACAGAAGATACTTTGTGCGGTCAAACTCATGATCCTAAAGCCCGAGTCTTAGCCGAGCATGCGGGTAATGCGGGACTATTCACGAATTTAGCCGACTTATTAAAATTTACCCAAATGTATCTAAATGAAGGGCAATTACCTGATGGACAGGCCTTTTTGCAAAGAGAAACGATTGCTCAGCTTTATCAAGACCAAACGCCAAGTAAAGAGGGAAAGCGTTCATTAGGTTGGGATTTGCGTTATGGCTTTTTATTCCATACAGGCTATACTGGGACGTTTTTATGCATTGATCCTAAGTTGCAACAGGCCTTTATTTTCCTATCTAACCGTGTGCATCCTTATGATTTTAGACAAGAATATTTGGAAAAACGAGATGAATTAATTGCGATTTATTTAAAAGAAAAAGAAATGATTATTCAAACTAGTTTGTGATATAATGGACTTGTTTGTAAACCTATACAAGAAAGAGTGATTCATTTGGTAGAACCTTTATTTATGAAACCCGTATTTCAAGAAAAAATTTGGGGTGGCTCAAGATTACATACGGTCTTTGGTTTTGAACTTCCTAGTGACAAGATAGGAGAAGACTGGGCAATCAGTGCACACCCCCATGGCAAAAGTGTGATTGAAAATGGTCCTTTCAAAGGTCAAACTTTAGATCAACTTTGGCAAGACCATCAAGAATTATTCGGTCATCAATCAGAAGAAGTTTTCCCGTTATTAGTGAAGATTTTGGATGCGGAAGATGATTTATCTGTTCAAGTCCATCCTGATGACGAATATGGCAAACATCATGCTGGTGAGCTAGGTAAGACTGAGTGCTGGTATATTATTGATGCCGCGCCAGGAGCTGAAATCATTTATGGTCATCATGCGCAAACCAAAGAAGAATTGGCTGAAATGATTCAAGAGGGACGTTGGGATGATTTATTAAAACATGTTCCAGTGAGAAAAGGGGATTTCTTCTTTGTTCCGAGTGGGACGATGCATGCGATTGGTAAAGGAATCATGATTTTAGAAACCCAACAGAGCTCAGATACGACTTATCGGGTGTATGATTATAACCGCAAAGATGCACAAGGAAAGACACGTGAATTACACATCCAACAATCCATTGACGTTACCAATGTACCTGACCATGCACCAGAATTAGCGATTAAAGAAGTACATAAAGGCAACAGTGCGCTTACCACTTATCTTCAAACTGAATTTTTCAATGTCTATGAATGGCTTGTGAAGGGAGAATGTTCTTTCAAAGCTTTTGCGCCGTATACTTTGATGACGGTGATTGAAGGTTTTGGCTACCTAGTCGTGGATGGCAAAGAATATGAATTAAACATGGGCACAAGCTGTATTTTGCCAAATCAAGTGAAAGAATGGCAAATCAAAGGCGATGTCAAAATTATTGCCTCTGATACAGCGAAGAATAATAAATAAAGATTAGAGCTGTTCTTGAGGAGCGGCTCTTTTTGAAAGTAGGGAATAACAATGGCAAAGATTGTATATTTAATGCGACATGGACAGACACTTTTTAACGAATTGAAAAAAGTACAAGGTTGGTGTGACTCGCCCTTAACTGAATTAGGCAAAGAACAGGCCCGACAAGCAAGACAATATTTTCAATCACAAGGTATCCAGTTTGGTCAGGCCTATGCATCGACTCAAGAGCGGGCTTGTGATACTTTAGAAATTGTTTGTGACTTGCCTTACCAACGTAAAAAAGGTTTGAAAGAATGGAATTTTGGTCGCTTTGAAGGAGAACCAGAATTTTTAAACCCACCGCTACCTTATGGCGACTTTTTTGTGTATTATGGCGGAGAAAGTCAAGAACAATTGATGCAGCGAATGAACGACACCATGCAAGCAATTATGCAAGAAGTGAATAATGATTTGCCTACTCTGGTCGTCTCTCATGGCGCTGCTTGTCGTAATTTTATGCGTGTTTGGGAGGAGTTTGCAAAAACGGATACTCAGCAACGTTTAGGGAACTGTTGCATTTTAAAATTCGCCTATGAAGATGAGAAGTTTATTTTATTAGAAATTGTGAATCCGAACGAAGCAGAAAAAAAGTAATTCGTCAAGGCAATTTGTTGTTGAATTCACGAAAAAACACGGTAAAATAAAGGTATAGGAAAGAAGGAATGTCGTATGGCAAATTATCGTAGAATTTTGGTACCAATCGATGGTTCCATTTTAGCGGATTTAGCTTATCAAAAAGCAAAATGTTATGCCAAACAAACGAATGCACACTTAATCGTATTATCTGTTGTCGATACATCTGGAATCGCAATGCATGATTACGGCGGTGGATTCGAAATTGATCCATTAATGAATACTGCAAAAGAATTTCTAGAAGATTATGCTGAAGATGCAGCCAAAGATAATATTAATTGTAAAACGATTCTAGAAGTAGGTAGTGCAAAAAATGCCATTCTTGAAACTGCCAAAGATCAAAATGCCGATTTAATCATGATGGGGGCAAGTGGTACGAACTCATTTACCCGTCTATTCATCGGTTCTACAACTGATTTTATCGTTCAAAATTCAAAAGTGGATGTATTCGTAGTGAAAACCCACATGGACAATACTACTCGTCCAACCCATTAATTTAGCTCTTATCAAGTTTTTGTAATTGTTTACTTTAAAAAAGCAAATCCGTCTGCCCCAACAGATAGATTTGCTTTTTTAATTTGGGTTATTTAATCATTTTCCTGATCTTCATACACGTAATCGGAAAAATATTTTTCAAGAATTTCTTCGCGAGTACTATCAAAGTCATCCGCAAAATATCTACTGTATACTTCAAGCGGCGTATGGATGTTTTCGGGAACTTCTTCAACTAATTAAAAACAGTCGATTATTTTGCTTACTTGCCAAAAATCAAGTGAACCATCAGCTGTTTGATAAGGTTCTTCGGTCAAATGCTGCTTACAATACTCAATTAGTGTCGCTTTGTCAGGTTTTGCTGGAAATTGTACTAAAACGATGCGATGTTCATAAGCTTTTCTAGAGATTTTTGTTTTTGCCTCAAAAGCTTCAAATAATATACTTAAAGAAAAATATGCCATGCTAAATCACTCCTCAACACATTCCAATTTGATTTTACCATATGGAAGTTAGATTCAGTATTTCTTTCTTCTTTGAGATTCGTTATAATGAAAAAAAACGAACAAAAGGAGCCGGATAAAATGATAACAGCAATTTGGTCGCAAGATAAAAATGGTTTAATTGGTAAGGATGGGTTATTACCATGGAAATTACCAAATGATTTGAATTTTTTTAAGAGCAAAACGATGAAAGGGACCTTAGTGATGGGGCGAAAAACGTATGAAGGGCTAGGAAAAAGATCCAAAGCTTATAAAAAGATTTATGTTTGCACCCGTCAAAATGAGTTGCCACTATATGAAAATGCTGAAATTATTCACTCACCAGAAGAAGTCTTAGATGTAGAAGACTTGCACGTTGGGGGCGGTGGCGATATTTTTCGCTTATTCTTGCCGTATACCGATGTGATTTATCGTACATTGATTGATGCGGAATTTACAGGCGATGCTTATATTGGTGAGATTGACTTTAGTGATTTTGAGCTAGTCGAAGAAATTCCTGGCGTGTTAGACGAAGAAAATGTTTATCCCCATGTCTTTCAAAAATGGGTGAGAAAACCAAAATAAAGCAAACCCACCTCTTAAGTGTCTATCTGCTTAAAAGGTGGGTTTTTGTGATTATAATTTTTGATAACTTACAGCTAATTGGGCGCCGACTTTAGCATTGTTTTTTACTAGAGCGATATTTGCGGCCAAACTCTTGCCATCCGTGATATCTTTAATTTTACCAAGTAGGAATGGCGTGATTTCTTTACCGACAATTCCTTTTTCATCGGCTTCTTTTAAGGCTTGGTCGATTGCAGTATTGATATAAGCTTCATCCATTGAATATTCCTCAGGGATTGGGTTAGCTACTAAAGCGCCACCGTGTAGACCTAAATCCCATTTCGCTTTCAAGGCTTTTGCTAATTCTTCTGGATTTTGGATATTGTATTGTAAAGCAAATGGACTTGTTCTTGAGAAGAAAGATGGCAGATAGTCTGTTTGGTAACCATAAACCGGCACACCTTTTGTTTCAAGATATTCTAATGTTAATCCAAGGTCTAAGATTGATTTTGCCCCAGCACAAACAACAGCGACATCAGTCATCGCTAATTCTTCTAAGTCCGCAGAAATGTCCATTGAAGTTTCGGCCCCACGATGTACGCCACCGATACCGCCAGTAACAAAGACGGAAATGCCTGCTAGTTCAGCCGCAATCATTGTCGCAGCAACTGTAGTAGCACCTAGTTGTTTCGTTGCTAAAATATAGCCCATGTCACGGCGCGAAACTTTAGCGACATTTTTACTATTGCCAAACATTTCTAATTCTTCATCAGATAATCCAATTTTAATTTGACCATCAATTAAAGCAATCGTTGCTGGACAAGCACCATGGTCACGAATGATTTGTTCAACTTCACGTGCGGTTTGGACATTTTGTGGGTAAGGCATACCATGTGAGATAATAGTTGATTCTAAGGCAACAATTGCTTTGCCTTCTTCTTTTGCTGCTAAGACTTCTTTTGAAAATGATAAATATTGGTTCATAATGCAAGTTCCTCTCTATTTTGAATTAATTTTTCTTTGGTTAAATCCGTGCGTACAGTATGCATGCAACGAATTGTAAATACCGCATTGGTTGTCGCAAACTTCAAACAATCAGCTAGCGTTTCTCCGTTTAGCCAACTATCGATAAATGCCCCACTAAATGCATCGCCAGCACCTGTAACATCGATAATTTTTTCAACACAAATGGCGGCTTGATAGGCTTGCTCTCCTGTTTGACTCATCGCCATAGCCCCTTGTTGGCCATTGGTAATGACGATATTTTCTACACCTAAAGCTAGCCATTTTTGCATCGCGTCTTTCCAAGATTGCGTATCAGTGATTTGTGTGTCCAGGAAGGTTTCACTTTCATCGCGATTGGCAATGAGTAGACTCACTCCTGCTAAATCTTTAGGTAAGTGGGCCATTTTCGGTGAGGAGACTGGAATCACAATCACTGGAATTTGATATTGCTTGCCAAATTGAATGATAAAATGGAGCGTTTCGGCTGGACAATTCAAATCGATAATAATCGCGCGTGCCCCGTGTAAAAGTGGTAAATTGAGCTGGATCACTGCCGGAGTGAGTAAATCATACGCCGACATATCCGCTAAAGCCACTGCCATATTACCATCTGCGTCGAGTACCGCGGTATAAGATCCCGTCGCCACTTCTTCTGTTTGATAGATGGCATCTAGATTCATGAAGGATTGTGAATGTTGCTTAATCGCTTCAAAATCACTATCTTTCCCGCAAACAGACAGTAAAGAGATTGGATGGCCGAGTCTACCAAGATTTTCGGCAATATTTCTTGCCACGCCACCGATGCTCAAAGCTGATGTCGCAGGATTAGAAGTAGCAGCTTGAAGTGGAGCCAAACTTTGTAATTTACGATCGACATTGGCGCCTCCGATACATACCAAATAATCTTTTTCATTCACGACATAGGCTCTTCCCAGTAGATATTTTTCCTCAATCAAACGGGAAATCATATTTGCCACCGTTGAGCGTGAGAGATTCATCTTTTCGGCGAGTTCTTGTTGCGAAAAATAAGGATTCGTCTTGATTAAATTAAATAGTTGCGCTTCTTTTTTTGATAAAGTCATGCAATCACCTTCTTTTAACCAAAATAAGATTTAGGACATTTGTTTGTAGTTCTAAACATTTGTTCGATGTCATTATAATGCTGTGAATGATAAAAGAAAAGAGTTATTTTTACTAGAACTATTTTGTAAACTGTTTTACTATTGGATGAAATGTTATTATCTAGTTTGATGGTTGATATATTAGTAAAGGTTTTAGAATTTTGATAAGAAAATAAAAATTATTTTTGAAAAAAGTTGAGGTTTTATGATGCAGAGTGTTTGTTATGAAAAGTGTGGCATAAGTATCTTATTTTCTCGAGGTAAAAAAGCAGATTTTATACATGAATCATGCTATATTTAGGAAAAATGATAGAAAGTAGGATAATAAATGGCAGAAATCATCCAAATTCAAGTAGATGTACAAGGAGATTTAGCGACTATTTGGCATTACTGAAATGAACCAAAACATATTGAGCAATGGCATAGTGCTTCACCTGACTGGTATACAATCAATGCGCAAAATGATTTACGTGTGTGAGGCAGCTTAACATCACGCATGGAAGCCAAAGATGGAGCGATGGGCTTTGATTTTGGAGGCGTGTATACAGAAGTGGTGGAAAATCAGCGTTTAGCCTATACACTAGGGGATGGACGCGAAGTCACTGTTACTTTTTCTCAGATTGCACCTGGTTTGGTTCGTGTGATTGAGACCTTCGAAGCCGAAAGCCAAAATCCAGTCGAGCTCCAAAAGCAAGGTTGGCAAGCCATTCTGAATCATTTCAAGGAATATGTAGAAGAAAATGTATAACAACAAAACAAGACTAGGCACGTAAATTTTCCGCCCTAGTCTTTTGTTTGTGTTTTTTGCGTCATGAGAGTGCAGCGTCCAACGGCAATTTTTTTGTTTTTCTGATAGACTGTAGCTTGCCAAACTTGCAGTGTGCATCCGATTTTATCTGGCGTAGCGATGATGTTTAGTTCGCCCGTCGATACTGCCTGTAGATGATTGACTTGTAAATCGACACCGACGCAATATTCGTTTTGAGCGACATTTTGATTTGCACCTAAACTACATGCTGTTTCAATCAAGACACCGTTCATCCCTCCGTGCATGATGCCAAAGGGTTGTTTATGGATTTCACGGACGATAAGCGAAAGTTCAACTTGTTCGGGGCTGGTTTGCTTGATTTGGATATCGAGATGTTCTAATAAATTCATGGGCATTCCTCCGTTTTTTTCTCATTATAGCAAAAAATGGAAGTACGAGGGTGGATTTGATTTGAGAAATTGCTTATTCACACATTCTTAGGATAATTTTGTATTTTCTTGTACGTAACTCTCAAACAATTGTAAATCTTCCTCAGATGCGTAATTTAAAATGAATAATTTACCAGATCGCTTATATGCTTGTTGATTGGTTTTTTCTCTGTTCTTTTCTCTATACTTACGGTTAGCGATGGTTTGTTTATTTTCTGATTGCATCGCTTGCACCTCTTTTCTAAACATGATATAGTGTAAATAGAAAAAGGTTAGCACCGTTTGAAGACGGTAGCTTGATTTTATACTAATTGAAAAATAGCCGAAAACCTCGCTAAAAGTTTAGACGGCTATTTTTTATTGTCTTTATTATTATTCACTAGCACGATTAATGTCGCAAAAGCAATCATTAGGCTTAGCGCTTCATAAACAGACATTTTGCAAATTCCTTTCTTTAGAATGCGTTGCAGAGTTGTTACACTCATAAGCACCACCCCCAGAAATGAGAATTGCTAACCGCCTTAAACTTTACTAACCTTATGAGTTTGTCATAATGTATACGGTAAATGAATGCAATAGTTTTTAACAAAAAAATATTTTACTCATACCATCGCCCTAGACCAACAAGCTAGAGTGGTGGTTTTGCTTATTTATTTTGAAATTGTAAAAACTTAGATATATCAAGAGTTCAATTGCGCTTATTTATTATTGTTTTTTATCAAATCAATTTCTAAGGGTTATCTCAAGCGTATTTTACTAATTTTGTGTATACTTTAAAAGAGGTGTTTTGTAAAATTTTAGCAAAACACGATGATTAACAATGATTTAAAGGAAGTGTCTATATGCGCGAGTGGAAAACAATTAAAGAGTATGATGAGATTTTATTTGAACAGTTTGAAAAAATAGCCAAAATTACGATTAACCGTCCACATGTTCATAATGCTTTTACGCCAAAAACAGTGGCTGAAATGATTGAAGCTTTCAGTATTTGTCGTGATCGTAGTGATATCGGCGTGATTTTATTAACAGGAGCAGGGGATTTAGCCTTTTGTTCTGGTGGAGATCAAAAAGTTCGTGGTCATGGTGGATACGTTGGTGAAGATCAAATTCCACGTTTGAATGTTTTAGATTTACAACGTTTAATTCGCATTATTCCAAAACCAGTGATTGCGATGGTCAAAGGCTGGTCGATTGGTGGCGGAAATGTATTGCAACTTGTTTGTGATTTAACCATTGCCGGTGAAAATGCTAAATTTGGTCAAACAGGTCCGAATGTCGGTAGTTTTGATGGTGGCTATGGTTCTGGTTATTTAGCACGCGTGATTGGTCATAAAAAAGCCAAAGAAGTCTGGTTTATGACGCGTCAATACACGGCCCAAGAAGCATTAGAGATGAATTGGATTAATAAAGTTGTGCCCGTTGATCAAGTAGAAGACGAAGCGGTAAGTTGGGCGCAAGAAATGTTGAAGAAGAGTCCACTCGCTTTACGTATGATTAAAGCAGCGATGAATGCGGACACAGATGGTTTAGCGGGGATTCAACAATTAGCAGGCGATGCGACATTACTATACTACACGATGGATGAAGCCAAAGAAGGTCGTGATGCCTTTAAAGAAAAACGAGAACCAAACTTTGACCAATTTCCAAAATTCCCATAAAAAATATGCTAGCTGGTTGACTCAACAAGCCGTGCTTCATCCTGAGCGGCCAGCTTTTTTCTATGAAGAGCAAGTCCACACTTTCTCTGAGTTACAGCAAATGGTCCAAAGCTATGCGTACGACTATCAGCGAAAATTACCTAATGATAGTACGATTGTCGCGGTATATGGCAAAAGCTCGCCAACGTTTATCTATACGGTGCTGGCTTTGTGGGAGCTTGGGGTGACGGTTCAGTTTTTAAATATGCGTTTGACTGAGAGTGAATGTCGCGTACAGTTACTAGATAGTCAAGCTCAGGCGCTGATTGTCACTGACCAGAAATTGGCTGTTACATTTGCTCCTTGTGTGTTGATTCAAGCACCAAAGACTCAAGAACTTCAACCTGTAAAAAAAGAAGCCTGGTTTGACTTAGGCTATCAAACCAATCAGGTCGCAAGCATTATGTATACTTCTGGGACGACCGGCAAGGCTAAGGGGGTGCGCCAAACATTTGGTAACCACCAAGCAAGTGCCATCGCTACGAAGAAAAGCTTATCGTTGACAGCGGATGATTGCTGGTTAAATGTTATGCCACTTTATCATATTAGTGGGCTGTCGATTTTCTTGCGTAGTTTAGTGATTGGCTTGAGTGTCCGTTTGTTGCCTAAGTATGCTGCCGAGCAAGTTCATCACTGGTTGAAGACGGGGCAAGTCACTGTGGTTTCTGTTGTGACGAAGATGTTACAAGATTTATTAAGTCTGACTAAAGAAAGTTATCCCGCTAGTTTGAAAGGCATTTTACTGGGTGGTGGACCGGTACGCGCAAAAATTTTAGAAAAATGTCTCGCCTATCAATTGCCAGTGATGCAATCTTATGGGATGACGGAGACTTGCTCACAAATATTTGCCTTGCCTTTTGATTATTCTTTAACCAAACTCGGCTCAGCAGGACTAGCCTTACAGGATGTGCAGTGTAAAATTGAGCCGCTGAACGAAAAAGAAACAATTGGCGAAATTTTAGTGAAAGGACCTAGTATTACACCGGGGTATTTGCACGGATTGGCTAAAGAGCGGTTTGATGCGCAAGGTTATTTTCATACGGGCGATTTAGGCTATCTGGATGAAGATGGCTTTTTGTTCGTGAAGAGTCGCTTAGGAGAGCTAATCATTTCTGGTGGCGAAAATATTTATCCAAAAGAAATCGAGGACTGCCTATCACGACATCCGCAAATCCAAGAAGTCGCGGTAGTAGGAGAAGCAAACGAAAAATGGGGTCATGTCCCGGTTGCTTATTTGAAGTTGGCTACAGACGATTTTGATAAGTCACAATTAAATCAGTTATTAGTAACACTTGCCAAATATAAGCGACCACAGACTTTTTATGTTTTGTCCGATTTTCCCAAAACTGCAAGTGGTAAAATTCAAAAGTATCAATTATCTCAAATAGAAAGAGTGAAAGTATTCGATGCAAACTTTCAATAATACGATGCAGCAAAAAATTTATGTCTGGCAAGAATCAATCCCGAAATTTTCTGCCTTGTCGGTATTTGCGGCGGCGAAAAATAGTGGCTTACAGGCACAATTTTGGCAAACTCCAGAAGATGAAGTGCGTTTAGGTCTAGGCAAAGTGGCTGAGTGGTTTGGCTTAGATTTTGCACAAGTCCAAGCATTAAAAGATAAGCTTCAAGCCAGTGTGGAAGAAGTGAACGTGATTGACCGGCAATCATTGGCTTTATTTGGGGCTTTTGCGTTTGATTCTCAGCATAAGGGTGAAAGTATCTGGCAAGAGTTGGCCCAAGGATATTTTATCTTGCCTGAAATCATTTTGACGGAGCAGTTATTAAGCATTTTGGTACTTGCTGAAACCAAAGCACAGGCACAAGCAAAGTATCAACAGTTAAAGCAACAAGTTCAAGCATTTTTAGCAGCAAATCAAGACTGGCACGTACACTCTGCTTTATCTGCCAATGCGGAATTTAACTATTTAGCCAAAGAAGCATGGACACATTTAGCTCAACAAACGATTCAGATGTTAAAGTCTAGCCAAATCTTAAATAAAGTCGTTTTGGCACGTAAAATGGCTTTTCATGCGACAGAGTTAGTGCCAGGTCAGTTGATGGCAAATTTAGTCGCCTTGCAAAAAAATACGTATCGCTTTTTTTTAGATGGACCGACGCGCCACTTTTTTGGAGCAACACCGGAACGCTTATTAAAAGCAACGGCAAGTGAGTATCTAACGGCTAGTGTTGCCGGGACAATTCGCCGTGGTCAAACGCCTGAAGAAGATGTGCAATTAGCCAACCTTTTATTGAATGATGCGAAAAATACCAAAGAACACCAAATCGTTGTTGAAGCGATTCAAGGAAAATTAGCCCCTTTTGTAAATGGCAAAGTCGCATTAGGCCCAAGACAAATATTAAAAAATGAGCAAGTGCAACATATCTTTTTAACATTAACCGGTCAACGTCAAGAGCAAAGTCGCTTTTTAGAGGTGATTGAAAACCTTCATCCAACCCCAGCTTTAGGCGGTAATCCTAAAGAAGCGGCCCTTACTTACTTACAAGCAAATGAAAACTTGGATCGCGGATTGTATGGCGCACCAATTGGTTTTTATCGGTTGTTTGAAGATAGTGGTGAATTTGTCGTAGGGATTCGCTCGGGAGTTTATGGGCAAGAGGAGGCAATCTATGGCGAATGTTTTGCTGGCTGTGGGATTGTCCAAGATTCTAATGCGGAGGAAGAATTTGAAGAAACCAAACTAAAATTTGAACCAATGAAACGGGGGTTATTAGGCCTTGAATAAGCAACAAGAAATGACTAGCTATTTGCGCCATTTAATTGCTGGATTAAAACAAGGTGGGGTGCGTCAAGTTGTGATTAGTCCGGGTTCACGCTCGACACCGTTAGCTCTATTAGTCAAACGCGAGAAAGATTTGCAATATTTTGTAGCGGTTGATGAGCGTTCGGCTGGCTTTTTAGCGCTAGGATTAGCCAAAAGTAGTCAGCAGCCAGTCGCTTTACTCTGTACTTCAGGGACCGCTGCGGCAAACTTTTATCCAGCGATTTGTGAGGCTGAAGCGAGCAATGTGCCTTTAGTCGTCTTAACCAGTGACCGTCCACCTGAATTAAGAAATGTTGGGGCCCCACAAACGATGTCGCAAAATCAATTATATGCTGATCATGTGAAATTCTTTGTGGAGCTGGCTTTACCCGAAAGCACGCCGCTCATGTTGCGCTATAGTTTTTGGCAAGGATTCCAATTAGCGACAAGGGCGACGAAAGGTGTTAAAGGTGTCGTGCATGCCAATGTTCCTTTAAGGGAGCCGTTATTACCTGATTTAACGCAAAACACTCCGATTGACTTAAGTCTTGCACAAACGTCCACACAAAGCTTGATTGCCCAAGGTTGGTTTCAGAAAAAAGGGATGATTGTGTTAGGTAGTGAACGCAGCCTGGCAGAAGCGCAACTTGCTTTAACTTTAGCGAATCATCTAGATTGGCCGATTGTGGGTGATCCGTTAAGTCAATTAGCTAGTTGCGATGGAGAGACGCAAAATTATGTCAAACAAGCCGATGTAATTTTTGAAGAGACGCGTGATTTACCTGAAGTTGAGGTGATTTTACGTTTTGGTAAGGTACCGGTGACAAAAAATGTGATGTTTTACTTGCGTGATAGTCAGGCGGTACAAATCTTGGTCGATGAGACGCAACAATGGCCTGATTATCTGTATCGCAGTCAGTATCTCGTCGCTGAATCACTAACAAAAGTGGCTAAACAAATTCTTCAAAGTACACCAAAAAGGGACCAGCCTTATTTGCAAGCCTGGCAAAATCTGCAAAAACTAGCGAGTCAAGCCATTGATGAAACGAGTGAGCAGTTTACCTTTCATGAGAGTCAACTGGCTATGATTTTGATGAAAACGTTAGCGCGTGGCGAACAGCTTTTTGTCGCAAATAGTAATGCGATTCGTTTGGTGGATCGCTTATCAGGTGTTAGTGAGAATAGCTTTCAAATTTTTGGCAATCGTGGTGTCAATGGCATTGATGGGATTTTGTCAACGGTTGCGGGGCTAGCGATGCAAACGAAAGCACGCACGTATTTATTGGTTGGAGATTTGACACTTTTCCATGACATGAATGGGCTACAATTATTGAAATCTTACCATCTCCCGGTGACGATTCTCCTATTAAATAATAATGCTGGCGGGATTTTCTCTTTTTTGAGTCAGCGTAGTTTAACAGCAGATGACTTTGATCCTTTGTTTGCGACCCCACTTGATTTAGATTTCGCCCAAGTAGCTAAGACCTATGAATTAGCTTATCAAAAAGTTGAGAGTGAAGCGGACTTTGAACAAGCGATTGCCACTTCACGCAAACTGACTGGTGCAAACTTGATTGAGTTAACGAGTCAAGCCCAAGTGCCCGTTGATTTTTGGCAAGCGGTGTTAAGTAACTTCAAGGAAAAGAGGATGAAAGGATGACAGTTGTAAGGGCCAATCAAGTTCGCTTTCATTATGAATATATCGGTTCCTTTCAAGAAGGTGTGCCTACGTTAGTCTGTCTGCATGGCTTTACAGGGACTCTACATACCTTTGATTTTTTGGCTAACCAATTACCTGGCGTGAATATTTTAGCACTAGATTTAATTGGTCATGGTCAAACGAGTGTGCATGTCCCTACTGTGCATTACACGATGAGTCAGGTCGTAAAAGATGTACGTGCTTTTTTGGAAAAATTAGGCTTAACTGAGTGCTTCCTTTTTGGCTATTCGATGGGTGGACGTGTGGCTTTGGCTTTTGCGACAACTTTTCCAAAAATGGTCCTAGGCTTGATTTTAGAAAGTAGTACAGCAGGTATAAAAGAGGCAGTGTTGCGAGCAAACCGGCGAAAACAAGACCAAAAATGGATTCACTTGTTAAGAGAAGAGGGGCTTAAGGATTTTGTGCAGCAATGGCAGGAAGTCCCATTATTTGCCTCTCAAAAATCCTTACCACAAGCTGTGCAAAAACGTGTCTATCAAGAGCGAATGAGCCAAAATCGTTGGGGGTTAGCCAATAGTTTAGCGCATATGGGGACTGGTGCGCAGCAAAACTATTGGTCACAGTTGGCGAAAATGGAGATGCCACTATTATATTTAGCGGGTGAATTCGATGCGAAATTTTGTCAGATTGGTCAAGAAATGGTACACTTATGGCAAAATCAAGCACAGTTGGAAGTCATTAGCAGTGCGGGTCATTGTATCCATCTGGAAAATCCCAAAGCCGTGGTGGAAAATATCAAAAAGTTTGTGGAAAATGGTAAATCATGATGAAAATTTCAAATATTACGTTATATCATATTCAAATCCCTTTTAAACAAGCGATTCAAACAAGTTACGGCCAATTAACGCATAAAGAATGTGTCGTGCTTACTTTACAATCTGATCAAGGATTAGCGGGTTTGGGAGAATTAACTGCCTTGCCACATCCGGATTATGTCCAGGAGTTTTTAGCAGGAGAATTATTGGTTTTAAAACGCTATTTATTGCCATTATTAGCCAATCAAGACCTCACACCGCAATCGTTTATGCGAAAAGCCGCAAAGATTCGTGGTCATCAGATGGCAAAAGCGGCGATTGAGATGGCTTTATGGGATCTATATGCAAAAGTTCAAGAAAAATCTATTCGAGCGTTTTTACCCCCAACTTTAAGCACGGCCCCGGTAGGTATTAGCCTTGGCATCCAGTCCTCGCCACAAGACTTATTAGCTAAGGTCGATCAAGCAGTCTTGCAAGGCTATCAGCGAGTAAAAGTCAAGATAGCCCCAGATAAGGATTATGATTATTTAGCGCCTATTCGGCAAAAATATCCCAATCTATGCTTAATGGCCGATGCAAATGCGAGTTATACTTTGGCACAAACTACTACTTTCAAACGACTAGATGAACTAGGTTTGGCGATGATTGAACAACCTTTGCGTGTTAGTGATTTTGTTGAACATGCCAAATTGCAACAACAGATTTCAACACCTATCTGTTTGGATGAAAATATCTGTCAAATGGACGATTTAAAGACGATGACTGCCCTTCATAGTGGCCAAGTGATTAATTTAAAATTGCCACGTGTCGGTGGATTGATTCCAGCTTTAGAAATGCTAGAATACTCCAAAGCACATCAAGTAAAAGCTTGGATCGGTGGAATGTATGAAGCAGGGATTGCCCGAGCGTTTCATCTGCATGTTGCAAGCATCAAAGGGCTAGATTTTCCAGCCGATTTAAGTGCCACCGTGCATTATTTTGAACAAGACATCATTTCCCAAACATTTGTAGTAGAAAATGGTGAGATTCGCGTGCCTAGAGGGAGAGGAATCGGCGTATCACTAGACCAACAGGCACTAACAAAATTCACTTTAAATAAATTTTCACAAAAAATCTAGCTAGTTTTTATTGGAAGTGTTATCATGTAAAAGTGTGAGAGAATCTTACATTGTCACAACGGATTTTGAAGCGAGTAGGTTTTACCACTTTAGAGTTCAAATTTTTTTGTTGAGGTGAAAGTAATGGATGCAACAGCGTATCAACCACTTAATTTGTATACCAATTATCAACAAGCAGCACAAAATTATCCAACAACGCCTATTTTGTTGGATGAAGTATTACCGGCTTTTCCGGAATTAGGATTAGAAAGTAATTATCAAATCAGTCACGAAATCATTGTGAAGCGTGCTTGTCAATTAGCCACTTTAGGGATTAAAGCACGTGATAAGGTAATTATGTACAAGAGCCCTAAATTCGATACTTATTTATTAGCGGTGGCTGCGTCTTATCTAGGTGCGGTTCCGGTGATGATTTCTTATCATTTTCCAACTGAAACCATGGAAGTATTCGTGGATCGTTTAGAAAAGCCATTTATTATTTATGATGATGAAACGAAAGAACGCGTACTTGCCATTAAGAATTTAGGCGATGAACGTAAAATCGAAGTGGCCCAACTTTTAGCTAGCGATACAACTCCTGTGGAACAAGTTAGCCTAGATCCTGATGAAATTGCTTATATGACGCATACTTCAGGAACGACTGGGATTCCGAAATTAATTTGTCATTCTTATCATTCTATGGGTTGGCGTACGGTTTGGCAAAGAACGGTCTTTACGAAGATTGCGGAGAAAAAATTGGTGGCTTTTCATATTTCTCCTGTTCATTCACGGTTTAATATCGGTGTGTCTTCATTGATGGCGATGGCTTTTCCAATGATGCCACTAGCTACATCAGATGGTGAAAAAGTAGCTGGTCTGATAGCCAAACATCAACCAATCGCGCTAGAAACCCATCCAAATAATTTTGTGCAATGGAGTTTTACCGCTGCGAAACAACCAGAAAGTTTTGCTAGTATTCGTTATTATCATTCGACTTTTGATGCGATTAATAACAAAACTATGTATACTTTCTTAAAAGCTAGTGAAAAGCAAGATCCAATCTTCTTACAAGTCTATGGTCAAAGTGAATGTGGACCAATGATTCTAAAAGCTCATACACTTGCGACCTTACCAACGGATAATGCCCGTGACATGGGGGTAGGTTTAGGTGAGTTAACCAAAGCGCGCATTGCAGATGAAAAAGGCAATGTGTTACCAGCGAATCAAGATGGCCATATTCATTTCTTATCCAAAGGTCGTGCTTTGACTTATTATAAAGAAGACCAACGCTTTAAAGATAATGTTTATGGTGCTTGGTGGGATTCTGGTGACTATGGTTGCATAGATGAACAAGGCCATTTATATCTGAAAGATCGTCAAGTAGATTTAATCGAAAATATTGATAGTAACTTAGCTTTAGAAGACTTCTTATTAGACCATTTAGATTTCTTATCAGAAGTCGTGATGGTGCGCGATAAACAAGGACATGCCCAACCAGTGATTGCCTTAGCGCCAGATTGCGAAATGGACTGGGATGCTTGGTGGAAACAAGTAGAAGATCTACCTCATCTAAATGCGCCAATTATTCGCGATTTTGATGATATTCCACGAACAGCTACGATGAAAGTCCGCCGTTTGTATATTGAAGAATTACTAAAAAATGAAGGATAATAAAATTCCCCAGATAGAGCATTCAGCTTTTATCTGGGGAATTTTTTTACTTTTGTTCGAGATCAATGACGGTTTCACGTTTGATCAATTGATGAGAGACTACCATCCGACCACTTGTTTGTTGATTATCATTGAGCTTATGTATCAAACTTTGGGTCGCCATTTTACCCAATTCAGCAACATCGACGTCGATACTCGTTAAATACGGATGAACGAGGGTCGCAAAAATCGAGTTGTTAAAACTGATAATGGATAAGTCATCAGGTACTTGATATTGATATAGATTTAATAATTGGATAATCCGTATTGCAAATAAATCATCAATCACTACTAAGGCTGTTGGTTTTTCTATTTTCAATAACTGTTCAAAATTGACATAATCTTCTGGATGCTGAAAAGTCACCGCTGGTTTGACTTCAAGATTGGCTAACATCATTGCTTTTTGATAACCAAAGTAACGTTCAAAATAAACGTTTTCTTGTGTCGTATTTGTGACAAAAAGAATTTTTTGATGATGATGGTTAATCAGGTATTCAGTTGCTTGTTTGCCTAATAGCTGGTTATCATTGTCGACATAGGTAATTTTTTGCTCATGGTTATAAGGTTGTCCAATTAAAGTAAATGGTACTTCTTCATCCATCAAATAGCGAATAATCGGGTCATGATTATCTGAATAAGTCAAGACAAACCCATCCACTTGCTTTTGGCGATGCATTTGTTTGACATTTTCTAATAAAGAATCAAAATTTAAGGCCGTTGCAATTGCCACAGTCATACTAGATTGACGAGCTTCTTCATTGATTGTTTCAATTGTTTCTAAATAAAAAGGGTTGCCTAAGCGTTCCTTGGAGTCTAGTGGAGGCAAGATGATTCCAATAGCATTGGAGACTTGTTTACCAAGATTGCGCGCGGTTAAATTAGGAATATATCCCATATCATCCATAATGGCGCGGACTCGTTTTTTTGTTTCTTCAGAGATACTGGGGTGATCATTAATCACACGAGAAACGGTCGAAGTTGCTACACCCGCTCTTTTCGCCACATCTTTTACTGTAATACTCATTGTTTTCCTCCCAATTAAAAATAATCGTAACCATAGTATCAGAAAATATTCTCTTTTGCTAGAGAAAGAGTACATTTGTACGTAACAATTGCATAAAAACAAGAAAAGACGGTGCCCCAGAGAAGGTGCATCCGTCTTAGTGTCTGGTTGCAATTGATTTTAGTTTAACGCAACAGTAATTTTATCGGTTAATTCATAATCTTTATCATAAAGTTTTAGACTTAAAGCATCGCCACTTAATTTTTCAACTGTAACTGCTTCTTTATCGACATTAATCGCTAATAAACGTCCACGATAGTTAATGTGGAAGGCATAGTTGCTCCATGATTGTGGCACAAATGGGGCAAAGCTTAATGTTTCGTTGGCTGTCTTCATTTGGGCAAATCCTTGAACGATACCTAACCAGCTACCAGTCATAGAAGTAATGTGTAAGCCATCTTCAGTATCATTGTTGTAGTTATCCAAATCTAGACGAGCTGTACGTTCATACATTTCCACTGCTTTTTCTTCCATGCCTAGTTCAGCAGCTAAGATTGCGTGAATACATGCTGAAAGAGAAGATTCATGGACAGTCATTGGTTCATAGAAGTTAAAGTTGTTGCGTTTTTGTTCTAAAGTAAATTGATCCTCAAAGAAGTAAATTCCTTGTAAAACGTCGGCTTGTTTAATGAAGCAAGAACGTAAAATCTTATCCCATGACCAATTTTGGTTCAATGGTAAGTCTGATTTGTCTAAGCTAGAAACTGGACGTAAATCTTTATCTAAGAAAGTATCATGTTGAACAAAGACATCTAATTCTTCATCGTAAGGGAAATACATTTTTTCGATGATATCTTCCCATTTCGCTTGTTCTTCAGTAGTAATTTCTAAGATAGCTTGGTCTTGGAAACGACGATAACTTTCTAGTGTATATTTTAGAACCCAACGTGCGATGTAGTTGGTATACCAGTTGTTGTTAATATTGTTTTCGTATTCGTTTGGACCAGTAACCCCGTGAATCATGTACTTATCATTGCGTTTAGAATAGTGCACACGGTCAGCCCAGAAGCGTGCAATTCCTGTTAATACTTCTAAACCTTCTTTAGCAAGATAAGTTGTGTCACCAGTATAATTCGTATAATTGTAAATCGCATAAGCAATCGCGCCATTACGGTGGATTTCTTCAAATGTGATTTCCCACTCATTATGACATTCTACCCCTGTGAAGGTAACCATTGGATAAAGAGCACCAGCTAAACCTTGTTGACGTGCGTTATGATAAGCTTGTGGTAATTGATTATGACGATATTTCAATAAGCTACGAGTCACGCTTGGATCAGCTAAAGATAAGTATAATGGTACGGCATAAGCTTCTGTATCCCAGTAAGTTGCACCACCATATTTTTCACCAGTAAAGCCTTTAGGACCAATATTTAAGCGTTCATCTTCACCGTAGTAGGTAGAGAATAATTGGAATAAGTTAAAGCGAATACCTTGTTGAGCGGCATCATCGCCATTAATCACGACATCGGCTAATTCCCAACGTTTTTGCCATGCTTGAGCTTGTTCTGCTTTCAAGGCTTCATAGTCATTACCAAAAGCAGCATATAATTCAGCAACCTTAGCTAATTGTTCGTCTTCTTCAACATCACGACTGGTTACAATGACTACTTCTTTTTCAAAAGTAAAGCTTTCTCCTTGTTTTTTGTTAAAGACAAATTGATTGCTGATCATTAAAGGTGCTTCTAAGCTTGCTTCACTTTCAAAGTTGTGTTTCATTGCAGAAGTGACAGTGAATTGTGGGACACCAAATGGATTAGCGATAGTGCGGGCAGTGACATAACTAAAGCCATCTGTTTCTCCTTGTGCAACTTCTTCCCAGAAATGTTCATCATAGTTACTGTCTTCATTGGTTACATTATTGTCCAAGCTAGAATTAATTTGAATGGTTGCTTCTCCTTCAAGTACAGTTGCTGTTAGACGGATAAAAGCTAATTCTTTTTTCACGATACTTAAGAAACGCTCAAATTCAAAACGAACTTTACAATCGTCAAAAGCTACGACGAATGAGCGAGAAAGTAGGCCATTTTGCATGTCTAATTCCATTTTGAAGTCTTGCGGATCAAGTTGAGCTAAATCTAATACTTGACCATTAACTAAGATTTCAAGGCTTAAGAAGTTCACTGCATTAATGACTTTCCCAAAATATTCAGGATAACCATTTTTCCACCAACCTACACGAGTTTTATCCGGAAACCAAACCCCAGCAATATAAGTTCCTTGATGGTGGTCTGCGCTATAAGTTTCTTCAAAGTTTCCGCGCATCCCCATGTAGCCATTACCGATACTAGTTAGCGATTCTTGTAGTCGGCGATTTTCTTTATCTAATTTTGTTGTGCGAATTTTCCAGGGATCAATTTCAAATAATCGTTTAATTTGTTTCATGATATACTCCTCCGTTTATTAAGTCACTTATATTTTAAACGCAAACGGTTGCGCAAGTCAAGTTGAAAATGCAAAAAAATGAAAAAAATATTTTTGAGGTAAATATCAAGGATTTACAATGCTTAAATTGGTAATTAATTGTTTGGAAATCGGTTGCGTTTTCAAGTTTGATTGTTTTGCAAAAGTTGTTTGTGATAGACTAAGTATGTAGATGAATGGAGGAAGGAAGCGAGAATATGCAAACAGTGATTTTTGATATGGATGGGGTATTGGTGGACTCTGAATATACTTTTTTTTAAGAGTAAGTCTGATATGTTAGCTCAGGCGGGTTATCCGGTAGAAACGAGTTATCATTACCAGTTTATGGGCACGACTTTTACTTTTATGTGGGAAGAAATGAAAAAAGAATTTGACCTACCAAAATCAGTGGATGAATATATTCAAGAGATGAATCAACGCCGCAAAGCTATTTTTCAAGAAACTGGGGTCAAACCAATCAAAGGAGCAGTGGCATTAGTCAAGGCGTTGCATCAGGCAGGGTTTAAGTTGGCAGTGGCTTCAGCATCACCTAGAAATGAGATTAAACAATATCTCACTGAACTAGGGATTATCGATTGTTTTAGTGCCTATGTGAGCGCTGATGAAGTCGAACATGGTAAGCCTGCGCCGGATGTCTTTTTAGAAGCGGCTAAACGTATTGCACGCAATCCTAGTGAGTGTATTGTTTTTGAAGATACGAAAAATGGCAGTCGCGCAGCTAAAAATGCTGGGATGTATACGATTGGTTTTGCAAATCCCGAATACCCTAAACAAGATTTATCAGCTGCCGATAAGATAGTGACAGATTATCAACAAGTGGATATTCAACGTTTATTAGCATTGTAAAAAAACTCGTACAACCAGTCTGACTGGGCGTACGAGTCTTTTGTTAGTCAAATTGTTCATTCGGATATTTTTTCTTTAGTGCGGTTAATATTAAGCGTTTGGCTAGGATTTCATTTCTAGCTAGGATAGGACCGTGGAAGTAGCTCCCAAAGACGTTTTTGTAAATCACACCTTCTGTTTGGTCTTGCCCATTATTGCCTTTTCCTTGGATGACTTTGCCCAGAGGTTTTTCGCCTTTTCCTAGGAAGGTCATCCCATTGTGATTTTCAAAGCCATAATAAGTTTCATCAAATTCCTCATTATAAATCTCGGTATCGCCAATGAAACGATTATTTTCCTGGCTTAAGGTATAGTGATCGAGTGCACCAATACCTTTAATTTGTTCGCCATGAGCACCGATATAGTAATGTCCAAGTAATTGATATCCACCACAAATGGCTAACATGACCCCATCATTTTCAATATAGCGAGTGAGTTCTTCCTTTTTCGTAGGTAAGTCTTCAGCCACGATGACTTGCTCAAAATCTTGCCCACCCCCAAAGAAAATTAAATCAAAATCATCGGCCTTAAATTCTTGATGGATACTGACAATTTCTGTTGTTAAGGTAATGCCCATTTTTTTGGCGACATATTGAAGCATTAATAAATTTCCGTTATCGCCATACGTATTGAGGAGGTTTCCGTATAAATGGCAAAGGTGTAATTCATAATTAGCCACGATCCATTCCTCCTTTAATGTAGCCTTTTTCAGCTAATTTTTTGCGTAGTTGTAACACGGCGGTATAAGTTGCTAAGATATAGACATTTTCCGTTGGTAAAGTTGCAATTTGTTCAATAACTTCATCTAGTTCGCGGACTTCAGTCAGTTTATCTTCTTCAATTCCGGCAACCTTTAAGCGTAGGGCCATATCTTTATGTCGTTCGCCACCAGCAATCACTTGAGGAATCGCCATGTCGGCAAAGGCTTCATGATTGCCATCCCAAATCCAGCTGACATCAATCCCATCGGCATAGTTCGCATTTAATAGACAAACTAAAGAGAAAGGACGAGGAGCAAGGCCAATCATATCGATGACTTGGTTTAGCCCAACTGGATTTTTTACTAAAACTAGGGTGCATTTTTTATCTTTAATTTGGATGACTTCTTGACGACCAAAGACTTTTTCATCATAAGCTAGGCCTTTGCGGATTTTTTCAGGACTAACATGATAATATTCAGCCACCGCACAAGCAGCTAAAGCATTATAAATATTATACATTCCGCCCACTTCAATGCCGTATTCTTCCCCGTCAATCACAAATTTAGCATGCGTATTACTCATTTCTTTCAAATCTGTTAATTGATAGGTTAATGCTGGACGTTTGAAATCACAGTTTGGACAGTAATATTTGCCAAGATTGGCATAGGTATTGAGCTTGTAGTGCAAAATATGATGACAATGTGGACAAAGCACACCATCGGTATTGTAATGGGCCATCTGTTCCTGATCTTCTTGATGATTAAAGCCATAATAGATTCTAGGATTTACCGTGTCAATCGAGTTAAAAATAGGCGAATCTCCATTGGCTAAAATGGTTGCTTGTGGAGATTTTGCGGCACCTTCGACAATTAAACGATAAGTAGTATAGATTTCGCCGTAACGGTCCATTTGATCGCGAAAAATATTCGTAAAGACAAAGAGTTCAGGCTTAATATATTCAGTAACTTTACTTAAAGAAGCTTCATCAATTTCTAGAACGGCAAATTTTTTCTCCCCTTTTTTCACTTTAGCAGATAAAAAAGTAGAGACGATTCCTTGGACCATATTTGCGCCTGTTGGATTGGTTAGAACATGGTCAAATTCTTGTTTTAATATATTTACAGTTAAAGCCGTTGTTAACGTTTTGCCATTGGTACCAGTAACGACAACGACTTGATAATCTTTAGCTAAGTGATCTAATATTTGTGGGTCAATCTTTAAGGCTAACTTCCCTGGTAAGCTTGAACCACCTTTCATAAATGTCTTTAAAAACCATAAAGAGCTTTTACCGACAGCTGTGGCCAAAAGACTCTTGATACTCATAAATCTTCCTCCAATTGTTCAATTAACAGAACTATCATACCATAGAATGTCCCAAAAAGATAATGCGCATGAAGTGGTAAGCAAGATTTTATAAAAAATAAAAAACTTTGCCTAACTGACTTGTACAATCGACAAATCAAATCAGACAAAGTTGAGGGAATACATGATTAAATTCCGATAAAAGGTGCAAAGATAGGTACGACAACCACCGTCACTAAGCCGACGATAACTACGGCGATACTTGCCATGGCTGTTTCGGTTTCGCCTAATTCCATACTTACAGCCACTCCTAGTGCGTGACCAGCCGCACCTAGTGAAAGACCCTGAGCGATTTCGTCTTTGATTCTAAAATAACGTAGCGCCATTTTACCTAAAGCATAGGTCAACACCCCATTAAAGATAACCGTAAAGGCTGTAATGGAAGCCACACCGCCAATAGATTCACTAATAGGGACCGCGATGGCTGTTGTTGCGGCTTGTGGCAAAATAGAGGCAATGATAGCTGGATGCATATGGATGAGTTTGCCTACTACAATTACACTGAATAAGGAACCAATCGAACCAATCGTTAAGGCTAAGACGATTTCAAACCAATATTTTTTTAAGACATCGCGTTTTTTATATAAAGGAATCGCAAAAGCAACGGTGGCTGGTTCTAGGAAAAAGCTAATGTATTTGCCGCCTTCGTTGTATTGTTCATAACTAATACCTGTTACTTTTAAGACAATCACACCCAAAACCATTGCGACAAATAAAGGCGTAAATAAGAAGAAGTTTTTACTTTTCTTGAATAAAAAGACACCAATTTCAAATACAACTAATGAAATAATGATTCCAATATAAGCGTTCATAATCTAACATCTCCTTTGTTGTCTTGGGTTTGTTTGAATGGGATAAGGTCGGATAGTTGGAATTTTTTGGCTTGGCGTAATTTTAAGAGTAATGCACCAGACCAACCAGTAACGAATAATAAAGCTAAGGTAGCTACGAGAATCACGAATACAATTTGTAATCCATAGCTTGCCATTAAATCTAAGGAATTCACAAGTGAGATGCCAGATGGGACGAATAAAAAGGTAATGACTTTAGATAAACTATTACTTAAACCTTCTACTTGTTCGAGTTTGACCACACTGGTACATAAGGCGATAAATAATAAAATCATGCCCACCACCGATGAAGGAACGGGGATAGGAAGTAGGTTGGCCACAAATTTCGAAATTAAAATAATGATAGCAAAAATGACCGCTTGTTGACAAAATGAGTATTCAGATTTTTTCATGTTTAAGCACTTCCTTAACGTTTTCTTGATTAAAGTATAGCGCTTTCTAAAATAAATAAAGCGTTTTTACCATTAAATGAATCAAACGGTGCGCGAAATGCAAAATAAGACACCTCAAATGCCTAATTGCACTTGAAATGCCTAAAAAACAATGCTTTAAATGCCAAATATTTCTTTAAATTCTTTTAGATATGAGCGACTAACGGGTACTTTTTGACCATTAGTTAGGATGACTTGCAGGGTGTGGTTGAACCAAGGTTGGATTTCTTGGACTTTTTTACGATTAATTAAATAGCTGCGATGGGTTTTAATAAATATGCTTTTTGGTAGTTTTTGTTCCATTTGATTCAGGCTACCGGGCATTTGATACGTTTGGTCTTTGGTATTGATACTTAAGGTTTTTTCTTCCACCCAGACGCAGTAAATATCTTTCGGTGCTACCATGTAAATTCGGTCTTCTCCTTGAATCGCAATGGCATCAAAATCTTCTTTTTCATTTACTGAGACAGGTTGGCTAGTAGGTTGGGATGCTGGATTTGCTTGACTGGCTTTATGGATGACTTGCTGGATTTGTTCGGCATCAAAAGGTTTTAAGATATAGTCTTTGGCATTGACTTGAAAAGCTTTGAGCGCATATTGATCATAAGCTGTGGCAAAGACAAGGTAGGGTGGATTTTGGACTTTGAGCAATTTTTCCGCTAAGTCAAAGCCGCTTTCTCCGGTTAAATGAATATCTAAAAAGAGCAAGTCCGTTTTTTGGTCGATTAGTTGGGCGATGGCTTGCTCGACACTATCTGCCTGTGCGATGGAGGTCACTTGTGGGTGTTGCTTAACAAGATAAGTGAGTTCTTCTCTAGCAAATGGTTCATCATCAACGATTAATACGTGCATAAAATCTATCCTTTCAATGATTGATTGAGCTGAGGGATGGTCAGTGCGACATGGCTACCACCTTCAGGATTATTTTCAATGAAGAAATTTCCCTGATTATCATAAAGGGTTTGGATACGTCGGGCGAGATTTTCCAGTGCAGTACCCGTTCCTTTTTCCGATTCCACCGTTTGTTTGCCTAATAAGGCGAGACGTTTTTCGGGAATTCCTTCGCCATTATCAAAGACATCAATGTGTAAGGTTTGCCCATCTTTTTGAATTTGGACATAGACTTGATTATTGTCTTTGCGATTTTTAAAGCCATGTTTAATCGTATTTTCGACTAACACTTGAATGGCATAAGGTGGGATGAAACAATCTAAACAATCTTCTTCGACATCAAAGACAATATGATATCGCTCAGGGAATCGTGCTTGCTCTAAGGCCAGATACGCTTTGACTTGCTCTAATTCTTGTTGGACTTGAATCGTTGTCGCAATGGCCCCTTGTAAATTGCCACGAAAATACTTGCTGAGTTGTAGCAATAGTTCGCGGGCTTTGGTGCTATCGATACGCATCAAGGCAGAAATGGTATTGATGGCATTAAAGAAAAAGTGAGGATTGACTTGAGCTTGTAAGGATTTGATTTCGGCTTCTTTTAAGAGTTTCGACTGCACTTCTGCTTCTCCAAGTTCGATTTGACTGGAGAAAATCAAGGCTAGTCCTTCTGCTAATTGCTCTTCCACATGGGTCAAGTCATCAGGATTATCAAAATACATTTTCAGCGTGCCAACAATTTGATTTTTTGAAAATAAAGGAATGACTATGGCAGCTTGTAAGGGACAGTCAGGATGCGAGCACCCAACTTCAGCCTTACTTCTAGCAATCGTCATTTCGCCAGTTTTTAAGACCCGTTTGGACAGCTCGGTAATGACTTCTAGTTCGGGAATATGATGGTCATCCCCTTTGCCGACATGAGCCAATATTTGATGCGTATCGGTAATACTAATGGCACTAACCTTCGTATAATGCTGGATAATACTCGCAACTTTGCGCGCTGAATCCTTATGTAGCCCTTCACGAAAATATGGCAAAGTTTGGGCAGCAAGATCGAGCACTTCATGGGTTTGGACGGCCTTGGCTTGTTCTTCTTGGTTGAAGGTAATGGTTAAAATCGACATGAAGATAAAGGTCCCCACGCTGTTAAGTAAAATCATCGGAAAAGCAATAAAACGAATCAAATTTAAGCCACTTGTAAAGCTAGGACTAAAAAATAAGATAAATCCCATTTGGACACATTCCATTAAAGCAGCAATCAAGGTAGCCTCCATTGTCGAAATAAAGGCGTGGCGATGCATTTTACGTTGCCCGAGCCAACCAGCGATAAAACCAATCAGTATTGAAGAAGGCACATAGAAAAAATCATTCATTGTTCCTTGCCATAAACGATGGATTCCTGCAATGAATCCGACTGCAGTCCCAACAACTGGACCACCTACTAGACCAGATACAGTAATGACTAAAGTTCTAGTATTGGCGATAGCTGCTTGAGTCGAAATTGTTGGCAAAAAGTTCGCCGGTAGAATCGTATTTTTGGTGATTTCTATCCCGGTTAGATTGGCAATGATAACGAATATCCCAAAAATAATCGTTAAAATAATTTTGGCTTGCAATTTTTGACGATTCAAGAGAACTTGTTTGAAGTAAGGAATATTTACTAGTAAAAAAGCCATTAAAATGATTAAACCCACACGTTCCATCATTAAGATTAACAACTCAAACATAAAATCACTTCCATTTTTTTCTTATAACTCATGGTAAAAGTTTTTAAGACATTTGTCTAGTTAGATAGCGGGCGGCGATTTTTAAAATTTTCCCTATTTTTTTATATTTTGCTTTATTCTCCTTATTTTTTTGTTAAAATAAAGGTAATTATGTGGAATTAAATGAGGTGGAGAGTTCTTGAAGAAGTTTTTACACGAGTGGGGCTCGCTTATTTTTATCGTATTAGTGATTTTGGCCATTCGTCTTTTTGTATTTGAGCCTGTAACAGTCAAAGGTCATTCGATGGATCCAACCTTAGCTGATGGGCAGAAGTTAATTGTAAGTAAAGTATTTCAACCAGAACGATTTGATATTATTACGACTGTTGAACCGAATGACTCGAGTAAGGTCGCTGTGAAACGTTTGATTGGATTACCCGGCGATACGATTGAATATAAAAATGATCAGTTATTGATTAACGGCAAAGCTTATAATGAACCTTACCTTAAAGATTTTAAAGCGAAATTTGTCAAAGATCGTTTGCAAGAAGAGTACAGTTATTCATCGGATTATCGCAATACTGCCGCTACAGTCAGCAATTTCACGCAAGATTTTTCAATAAAGGTACCTGAGGGAAAATATTTCGTGATGGGAGATAATCGCTTGGTGTCATTGGATAGTCGTGAGTTTGGATTTATTACTAAAAAATTGATGCGTGGGGAAGTTGTATTACGGTATTTCCCATTTGATAGGATTAAAATGTTTAAAGATTAAGTATGCTTGAAAGGATATTTAAAGCTAATGGTATTGGACTGTTAGTGAGGATATCCTTTTTTTGTTATCGTTTGGTTGAGAGAATTGTAAGCAAGCTTGAAGTTTTCAATATTCCTAAATAGATTGGCTTGCACGAAAGCTAGTGTATCAAGTATAATACTAAAGGAATGTTTGAGGAGTGAAAAAATGGCCCAATTATTTTTTAAATATGGTGCGATGAATAGTGGAAAATCCATCGAAATTTTAAAAGTCGCGCATAACTATGAAGAGCAGAATAAGCCAGTCGTACTTATGACTAGTGGTCTAGATACGCGTTCTGGTGTTGGAAATGTTGCTAGTCGGATTGGTTTAGAGCGTACAGCCATTCCAATTTTTGATGAGACGGATGTATATGAAACGATTGCCAATTTAGAACAAAAGCCTTATTGTGTATTGATTGATGAAGCGCAATTTTTGAAAAAACATCATGTATTGGCTTTTACGCGCGTGGTCGATGAGTTAAATATCCCTGTGATGGCCTTTGGTTTGAAAAATGATTTTCGCAATGAATTATTCGAAGGTTCACAGTATTTATTGCTTTATGCCGATAAGATAGAAGAAATGAAGACGATTTGTTGGTTCTGTCATAAAAAGGCAACGATGAATTTACACTATATTGATGGAAAACCTGTCTATGAAGGGGACCAAGTACAAATTGGAGGCAATGAAGCGTATTATCCAGTTTGTCGCCATCATTACTTCCATCCTGAAATGAATGAAAAAACGAACGACGAAAAATAAAAATGAATAAAGGAGAATACAATGTACGATCAATTACAAGCAATTGAAGACCGTTATGAAGAATTAGGCGAATTATTAAGTGATCCTGAAGTCATTGCGGATACTAAGCGTTTTATGGCTTTGTCAAAAGAAGAAGCGAATACGCGAGAAACCGTGGAAACTTACCGCCGTTATAAACAAGTCGTGCAAGGAATAAGTGATGCGGAAGAAATGCTAGCAGAAAACTTAGATCCTGAAATGACGGAATTAGCTAAAGAAGAATTAGCTGATTTGAAGAAAGAAAAAGAAGAACTAGAAGCAAAAATCAAAATCTTATTATTACCAAAAGATCCAAACGATGATAAAAACATTATTATGGAAATCCGTGGTGCTGCTGGTGGAGATGAAGCAGCTTTATTTGCGGGTGATTTATTTAATATGTACCAACGCTATGCTGAATCTCAAGGTTGGAAAGTCGAAGTGATGGATGCGAATATCACAGGTATCGGTGGGTATAAAGAAGTGATTATGATGATTACTGGTGATAATGTCTTCTCCAAATTAAAATACGAATCAGGCGCTCACCGTGTCCAACGCGTGCCATCTACAGAATCTCAAGGTCGTATTCACACTTCTACTGCAACGGTTGTCGTGATGCCAGAAGCTGAAGAAGTCGAAGTTGAAATTGAAGACAAAGATATTCGTACGGACATTTATCATGCATCAGGTGCCGGTGGTCAGCACGTCAACAAGACTGCCTCTGCGGTACGTTTGACTCACATCCCAACTGGAATCGTGGTTGCCATGCAAGATGAACGTTCACAGCTAAAAAACCGTGAAAAAGCGATGAAAGTATTACGTGCACGTGTCTATGACCAAATGCAACAAGAAGCTCGTAGTGAATATGATGCGAACCGTAAATCAGCTGTCGGTACAGGAGATCGTTCTGAACGCATCCGTACGTATAACTTCCCACAAAATCGTGTCACAGATCATCGCATTGGTTTAACGATTCAAAAATTAGACCAAATTTTATCTGGTAAACTAGATGAAGTCATTGATGCATTAATCGTCTATGATCAAACTTCAAAATTAGAAGAGTTGCAAAATGGGTAAAAATAGTTATCGAGAAGTCCTAGCTAGGGCTTCTTCGTTTTTAGAGCAAAATCAATTAGAAGGTCATATGATTGAATATGTCTTCTTACAACGCAAACACTGGAATAAAACGGACTATTTATTGCATATGCATGAGCCAATAACTGCAGAAGATCAAAAGCAAATTGATGAGGATATGGCCAAGCTATTAGCCCATTATCCACCACAATATTTAATTGGCAATGAAGCATTTTTGGATTATCGCTTCAAAGTGACTCCGGATACCTTGATTCCGCGTCCTGAAACCGAAGAATTAGTAGAGAAGTGCTTAAAGTTAACGCAAAAACAAGCAAATCAAGCTTTAAAAGTCGTTGATGTGGGGACCGGAACAGGTGCGATTGCGATTAGCTTAAAAGATAAACGCCCCACTTGGCAGGTGAGCGCAGTGGATTTATCCTCGGCTGCATTAGAAGTTGCGCAAGAAAACGCCCAACAAATTGGTGTGGCACTTGAGTTTATTTTAAGTGATTGCTTAGACGAGGTAGTAGGGCCGATTGATGTTTTAATTTCCAACCCGCCTTATATAAGCAAAGATGAATATGAATTAATGGATGTCAGTGTCCGCGAGTTTGAACCAAAAATGGCCTTATTTGCGGAAAATAATGGCCTTGCGATTTATGAAAAACTCGCCAAACAAGCACAAAGTAAGTTAGCTAAGGATGGCAAGATATTTTTAGAAATTGGTTTTATGCAAGGTCCTGCTGTGAAGGAAATCTTTCAAGCAGCCTTTCCAAAAAAGCAAGTTTCGATTCATCAAGATTTATTTGGTAATGACCGCATGATTGTGGTGGAATAGTGGATAAGTGGATATCTTTTCCACAAGTTGGGGATAATTAAGTAAGAAATGTGTATAAATCAAGAAATGTATGAAAAAAGGATGTGGATAAGTTGTGGATACAATCATATATGAACAGGATTTAGCGACACCGGCACAGTTATTAAAATCAGGTCAAGTCGTGGCTTTTCCTACTGAGACAGTGTATGGCTTAGGTGCCAATGCTTTGGATAAAGAAGCGGTTAAACAAGTTTTTGCAGTAAAAGGCCGCCCGAGTGATAATCCGCTGATTGTCCATGTAGAAAGTTTTGAACAAGCAAAAAAATATATTCAAACGCTACATCCTTTGGCAGAAAAAATCGTCCAACAGTTTTGGCCAGGACCTTTAACGTTAATTTTTGAAATTATTCCAGGCTCTTTGCCACAAGAAGTAACAGGTGGCTTGACGACCGCCGCTTTTCGGATGCCAAATGCAAAATTGACTTTAGATTTGATCCATCAAGCTGGAGTGCCGTTAGTTGGACCAAGTGCCAATACTTCAGGAAAGCCTAGTCCTACTTGCGCTGCCCATGTCTATCATGATTTGCAAGGAAAAATTGCTGGCATTGTGGATGGGGGCAATTGTCAGGTTGGGGTAGAGTCTACAGTCCTAGATTTGAGTAATCCTAAGTCCGCACCAATGATTTTAAGACCAGGTGCCATCACGAGGGAAATGTTAGCAGATTTTCTAGATATGGAGATTCTTTTGGACAAACATTTAGTCAAAGAAAGTGAAACCCCAAAATCACCTGGAATGAAATACAAACATTATTCACCAAATACACCAGTGATGATGGTTCAACCAAAAAATCTTGCCAAAGCTGTCGCCGATTTGAAAGCGCAGGGTAAGAAATTAGGTTTATTGGCTAGTCCGAAGCAATTAGTAGGCCTAAATGCTGAGTTGGTTTTAGCTTATGAAGATGAGTCCGTTGAAGCGGCGACAAAAGGATTGTTCGCAGGTTTACGTGCCTTAGATGAACAGGACTTAGATTTGATTTTAGTCACTACGACTGCGGAAACTGGGTTAGGTCAGGCCTATATGAATCGACTAAAAAAAGCCGCTGCACAAAAAATATATGAAGTATAGAATCTTAAGTATAGTTTTTAAAACATTGTCTATCTACCAATAATGGATAGTCAATGTTTTTTAGTTTAAAGAATTTTGAAATATTGTGATTAGCTTTGAATGAACAGGAATCAATCTGGAAAAGAAAATGCAGGCCAATCATTTTGCTTATGATAAAATAATCCGTATACTGAAAGTTAAAGATGATAAAATTAGTTACAAATACCTAAGAAGGAGTAAATATGATTAAATTTCAACATATAAGTAAAAATTATGGCAAGACTGCTATTTTAAAAGATATTTCAATGCAAATAAATACAGGCGAATTCATTTGCTTAGTTGGACCAAGTGGTAGTGGGAAAACGACTTTATTAAAGACGGTTAATCGACTAGTCACTCCTGATAATGGTCAAATTTTATTAGATAATCAATCAATTAATCAGTGGCAATTAAGAGAGTTACGCTTGCAAATTGGTTACGTGATTCAGCAGATTTCCTTATTTCCACATATGACTGTCTATGAAAATATTACTTTAATTCCCGAATTAAAAAAAATTCCTAAAGCTAAATGGCAGGAAATGGCAAATTTTTGGCTCAAAAAGGTTGGTCTAAATCCTAAAGAAGTCTTACATCGTTATCCCAAAGAGTTATCTGGTGGGCAACAACAGCGTGTCGGTATTGTGCGAGCATTAATTACGCAACCTAAGATATTATTGATGGACGAACCATTTAGTGCTTTGGATCCGTTAAGTCGTCAACAGTTACAGGACTTGCTCAAACAATTGCATGAAGAATTACATTTAACTGTTATTTTTGTTACGCATGATATGGATGAAGCATTAAAGCTAGCTGATCGAATTGCAGTATTACAAAACGGTGAGCTAGTCCAATTTGCTAGTCCTTCAGTTATTCAAAGCAATCCGCAAAATGCATTTGTTGCACAGGTTTTGAAAGGACGTGAATATGATGCCTAGCCTTTTACAAGCAATTTTTCAACATTTACAACTCTCTATGAGTGCATTGTTAGTAGCAAGCCTCTTAGCAATTGGTTTAGCTTTAATTTTACAACCCTTTAAGCGTGTAGTTGCAGTTATTTTACAAATTACCGGAATTATGCAGACCATTCCCTCATTAGCCTTATTAGGATTATTTATTCCGTTTATGGGCATTGGCTTTACACCATCTTTAATTGCACTTATCATTTATGGGATTTTTCCTATATTACAAAATACGCTAGTTGGTCTAGCTAACGTTGATCCAAGTCTAGATGAGGCAGCGCGAGCCTTTGGAATGACGCGATGGGAGCGATTAAAAAAATTATCTTTGCCATTGGCTATGCCGATGATTTTATCTGGTATCCGGACTTCTGCCATCATGATTATAGGGACAGCTACACTTGCGGCTTTAATTGGAGCAGGTGGTCTAGGAACGTATATTTTATTGGGAATCGATCGTCAAGATAATCAGTTGATTTTAATTGGAGCGCTTGCTTCGGCAGGATTAGCAATATTATTTAGTTTTTTATTACAATGGCTTCAACGATTGAAGCTTAAGCAAGTTGGGATTACCTTTGTTAGTTTGATTGCCATAACAGGTTTAACTTTTGTGCCGTTCTTTTTACAAACACAAACCAATAATACAATCGTAATTGCTGGTAAATTAGGTGCTGAACCCAACATCTTAATACATATGTACAAACTATTAATTGAAGACCAGTCAGACTTGCATGTAGAATTAAAAGAAAATCTAGGAAAAACAAGTTTTTTATATCAAGCGTTAAAAAAAGGCTCAATTGATCTTTATCCAGAATTTACAGGAACGATTACGAGCACTTTATTGAAGCAAACACCAACAACTTCGACTGATCTTAAAACAGTTTATCAACAGGCAAAAAAAGGCATTTATCGTCAAGATCATTTAGTTTATTTGCAACCTATGGCCTATCAGAATACTTATGCATTAGCTGTACCAAAAAATTATGCTAAACAACATCAATTAAAGAAGATTAGTGACTTAAAAAAGGTAGAAAATCAAGCCATTGCTGGTTTTACCTTAGAATTTAACCAACGAAAAGATGGTAACCTCGGTTTACAAGAAAAATATCAGCTTTCTTTACAAGTCAAGACGATGGAACCTGCTTTACGCTATAAAGCACTTGAGCAAGGAAGTATTCAAATTGCTGATGTCTATTCAACTGATAGTGGCATCAAGAGATACAATCTAGTTTTACTTAAAGACGATCTTCAGCTTTTTCCACCTTATCAAGGAGCACCTTTAATTCGTGAGACTACCTTAAAAAAATATCCTGAATTAAAGAAAATATTAAATCAATTAGCTGGAAAAATTACTGAAGAGCAAATGCAACAGATGAATTATCAGGTAGATGTATTGAAGAAATCGCCTGAGATGGTTGCTAAAGAATTTTTAGAAAAAAATCATTTGTTAACTAGTTAAATTTTACTTGCCCTAGAGTTCACTCTAGGGTTTATTATTTTATTGTGAGGTGAATATGATGAATATCAAAAAAGCGGCAGAATTATTTGACTTAAGTGTGGATACACTTAGATATTATGAGCGTATTGGGGTTATTCCACCAGTTAAGCGTAATGAAAGTGGCTATCGCGAATATTCAGTGAATGATCTAAATTGGATTTATCTAGCAAAAAATTTACGTCATGCAGGTTTATCAATTGAATCGTTAATCGAATTCGTACAGCTGGCTCAAATGCGCGAGAAAATCAATGTAGCTGAGGCGCAAAAACAAATTCTACATGAACAGTTGGCTGAATTAAATGAAAAAATTCAAGAAATGGAACAAGTTAGAGCGTTGTTAAGTTATAAAATAGAAACTTATGATGAACATTTGGCAAAATTTCAAGCAGGTAAGATGAATGAGAATACAATTGAAAAACTCTGGGAGAAAAAATTCTAAAATCACTTGCCATGGAGTTTACGCCAAAGTTTAGAATAAAATATATCAAGTAAAAGGAGAATCATAAAAATGAACACAATTGAATTAAATAATGGAGTAGTTATGCCACAATTAGGTTACGGAGTGTACCAAATTCCAGCAGAACAAACTGCAGAAGCTGTATATCAAGCAATTAAGGCAGGATATCGTTTGATTGACACTGCAGCGGTATATGGAAATGAAAAAGAAACAGGGGAAGGAATTAAGAGAGCGATTGAAGAAGGCGTCGTTACAAGAGAAGAGTTATTTGTCACTTCTAAATTATTTATCTTACAAGCACCTGAAAACCGTGCAAAAGAAACTGTAGAACATTCATTAAAAGTGATGGGATTAGATTATTTAGACTTATATTTAATTCATCAGCCTTATGGGGATATTTATGGTGCTTGGCGTGCCCTAGTTGCTTTACAAAAAAGTGGAAAATTACGTGCGATTGGTATTTCTAATTTTAAATCGGCGAAAATGATTGAATTTGTTGGTTTAAATGAAGTAAAACCGCAAATTAATCAAATTGAAGTTAATCCATGGTATCAAAGAAATGTTGATCAAGAATGGCATGAAAAATATGGTGTACAAATCGAAGCCTGGGCGCCATTTGCAGAAGGTCGTCATGAATTGTTTACGAATCCGATATTAACTGAAATTGGTCAAAAATATCATAAATCAGTAGGACAAGTTGTATTGCGATGGTTGATGCAAAGAGGCATTGTAGCTTTGGCAAAATCAGTTCGACCTGAAAGAATGGCAGAAAACATTGATATTTTTGATTTTGAGTTATCTAGTGATGATATGGAAGTGATTGCTAACTTGGATTTACGAGAATCAGCATTTTTTGATCATGACGCACCTCAACAAGTCGAATGGTTTATGCAAAGAATGTTAGCAACAGAGGAATAATTGAGTAAACAAAAATTATCCATTCGTTTTAGTCGAAAGGTGAGAAAGTTGAAATATAAACATCAATTGTGGTGAAGAGAATGAAATGCACAAAAAGCAGGGGTTGATTTTACCTATTACGTTATTTTCATATTTTTTATTTTAATGGATAACTCGATTATTTTTACGAGCTCATTACAAATTGGCGAGATTTTTCGTTTTTCACCAACTGAATTATCATGGGTATCCAGTGCTTTAACCAATACAATGCATCAAATTGGCGGACCATTAGGCTTATCAATCATTGTCTTAAACACAATTCAATTTCAGACTAAAATGATGTTTATTGCTTGTTACACAGCCTTTGCCATTGTCATTATTATATTTGGAATGCTAAGGAAAAAAGAATAGATGAAAAAAGGACGGTTTATGTACCGACCTCCAATTGTTAGATTTTATGGTCTAACTTTTGGGGGTCACCTCATTGGTGTCGTCCTTTTTATCATTTCCAAAAACCAAATTCTTTCTTTTTGGCTTCTTCTATTGTATAAAGTTTGGCTAAGCGCTTGAGTTCAGAAGATAGATTTTCGTATAATGCATTCCCACCGCCTAAATTTTTTATAGCGGCTTTCAGATATAGATTATATTCCTCAATTGTTAATTTTTCTAGCTTTTCAGACATGTGCATCACCTCAAACCAATTATAACACGTTTTGTAGAAAAGGTTTACATCGAAATGTCAAAGTTATTTTACATACAATTAGTACAAAGTAGCTGATTCTTATTCGGTTTTATGCTAGAATTTAAGCAACTACTTGAGATTTTTTCTTTTTGTAGCATTTTTTCATCAGCAAGCACACCTTGACTGATAATATTTTTAAAAAGGAGTGTCCTACTTGGATTATAAGGCATTTGACCCAGAATTATG